>ERZ827168.817-NODE-817-length-47410-cov-5.759751_pt1 | contig 47410 bp, 33 predicted proteins | sample MGYA00519868_ERZ827168 | MGnify/ENA primary metagenome ERZ827168 (study PRJEB31778, sample SAMEA3449271) | human gut metagenome | biome: human gut; feature: human-associated habitat; material: faeces | place: United Kingdom | collected 2010/2012 ...
CTATATTTCAATAATTTCAAAGAACTATTTATCCACTTTTACGGGACAGTAATGAAATGGAAATATAAAAAAGGCTTTTGAAAATTATGTATTCTTAATTTCCAAAAGCCTTTTTCTATTGTTTATGGAGTTTACTATCCACCAAAGTTATCATACATTATCGATTCTGGATCTACCCCTAGTCCATCAAGCATCTTTAAAACAGCGTTACTCATTGGACCAGGACCACACATATAATATTCTATATCTTCCGGAGCCTCATGATTCTTCAAATAAGTCTCATACATCATCTGTGGAACATACCCTGGTGTATACTTCACACCTGCGGCATCGGCTGCCGGATCGGGACGGTCCAAAGCAAGATGGAAATGGAAATTAGGAAATTCCTTTTCAAGTTCAAGGAAATCGTTCAAATAGAATACTTCGTTTAATGCACGTGCACCATAGAAATAATGCATCTCTCTATCACGGGTATTCAGAGTCTTTGTCATATGCATGATCTGTGCTCTCAACGGTGCCATACCGGCACCACCACCGACCCAAATCATTTCTTTCTTAGAATTGAAATTAGGATGGAATTCTCCATAAGGACCACTCATAAGCACTTTGTCACCCGGTTTCAATGTGAATATGTAAGAAGAGGCGATACCCGGATTAACATCCATGAATCCACTGCGATCAGGTTTAAACGGAGGAGTTGCAATTCTGACGGTCAGCATAAACACATCACCTTCTGCGGGGTAGTTGGCCATTGAGTAAGCTCTTACAGTCGGCTCTGGATTGACACATTTCAATGAGAACATGCCAAATTTCTTCCATGACGGCAGATACTCATCACCTATCAGAGATTTATCAATATCTTTATCGTATGACATTGAGAATGCAGGTATCTTTATCTGTGCGTATGATCCCGGTATGAAATCCATATGTGCACCTTCTGGGAGTTTTACCTTAAATTCCTTGATGAATGAAGCGACATTCTTGTTTGAGATAACCGTGCACTCATATTCCTTCACGCCAAGAACGCTTTCATTGACCTTTATTTTCATATCGTTCTTGACTTTCACCTGGCATCCGAGGCGCCAATGGTCTTTCTGTTGTTTTCTGCTGAAGTGCGGAACCTCTGAAGGCAGGATATCACCGCCTCCTTCTAATACCTGGCATTTACACTGACCGCAAGATCCCTTACCACCACATGCGGATGACAAATATATACCATTGTCAGAAAGTGTCTTTAACAATGTCGATCCGGAATCCACCTCAACGACCTTATCATCGTTTATTGTGATCTTGACTTTACCTGATGTGACCAAAAAATTCTTTGCAACAAGCAAAATAATTACAAGCAGGAGGACAACAATAAGGAATACTCCAATACTTGCTAATATCAAATTTACATCCATTGTCTTTCAATTTAAATATTCAAACCAGAGAAACACATAAAGGCCATTGCCATGAGACCGACTACAATAAATGTTATGCCCAGTCCTCTAAGAGGAGCGGGAACGTTTGAGTAGGCCATCTTTTCACGGACAGCAGCAAGACCAACGATGGCCAGCAGCCATCCCAAGCCAGAACCTAAGGCATAAGAAATAGCGTCGCCTATATTTCCAATCATCTTAGGATCGCTCGCACTCAGCGTTATTCTTTGCTGCATGAAGAGAGATGCTCCCATAATGGCACAGTTCACAGCAATCAAAGGAAGGAATATACCTAAAGAAGCGTAAAGTGATGGACTGAAACGTTCTACTACCATTTCCACCAATTGAACAATTGCGGCAATAACTGCAATGAAAAGTATAAAGCTAAGGAAACTCAAGTCAACTCCTTCAACAATTGCATTAGCAGCCAGAATCTTGGTTTGCAAAAGATAGTTCACGGGAAGAGTTACCACCAGAACGAAAACTACAGCGATACCCAACCCCAATGCAGTCTTTACATTCTTTGAAACAGCAAGGTATGAACACATACCTAAGAAGAATGCAAATATCATATTATCCACAAATATCGAGCGGATGAATAAACTTAATAAATGTTCCATTATAATTGGATGAATTTATATTAAACAAACATTAATTTAAACCGTAGCGCAGTCTTTATTGAGCCTGCAATTCCTTGTGCGTGCACGCTGATACCATATAATACATGCGCAGATTATAAGAGCCATTGGAGGCATAAGCATCAGACCATTATTAACATAACCGATTTCCTTAAGGAATGGATAGTTTAATATGTTAAAGCCAAACAATGTTCCAGAGCCGAACAGCTCCCTGAAGAATGCTACGATTATCAATATCTTCGCATATCCAAGTCCATTACCAATTCCATCAAGACAAGACTCCCAAGGACCATTCTGCATAGCAAATGCCTCAAGGCGTCCCATCAGAATACAGTTGGTTATTATAAGGCCGACATAAACGGAAAGCTGGACACTCACATCATATGCGAAGGCTTTCAGTATTTCGCTGACAACAGTCACCAATGCCGCAACTATAACAAGCTGAACTATGATACGTATTCTGTTAGGAATTGTCTTACGCAATAATGAAATGACGACATTTGAGAACATCGTTATTATTGTTACAGAAAGTCCCATTACTATAGCTGGTTCCAATTTCGCAGTAACAGCCAATGAAGAACAGATTCCCAAGACTTGTACAGTAACAGGATTGTTTATTCCTATTGGTGTAAATAAAACGTCTTTATTCTTCTGTGATAATAATTTCTGCTTCATATTTCCTTTTTATTTTTGTGTTAAAAAGTTCTTATAATTACCCAAACAATTCTTCAACATCTGATTTACACCTCCAGAAGTAATCGTTCCTCCAGAAATACCGTCAACCTGATATTCTGGATTTTCCACTTTTCCGTTCTTTACTACACCAAGTGCAATCTGCCCATTTTCTAAAGTCTTCTTGCCGGCAAATAGATTTTGAAAGTTCTCTGTTGCAATTTCAGCACCTAAACCAGGAGTCTCACTGGCGTGTGAGAAATATACACCATAAACAGTATTTTTATCACTATTTAATGCTACATATCCCCATATCGCGCCCCAAAGTCCGGTACCATAAACAGGAATGATGTATTTGGTATCTCCGTCTTTCTCAGCAACAAATACATGTAGGCGATTGTTTTCCTTGACTTCTTTTTCGTAAGCAGTAGAAAAAGCGCCTGTATTCTCTACCAATTTCCCATCAGGCTGCATAAGCATATCTTGTTTGATATACTTATTATATTCATTTTCTACATCTTCTACATTTCTCACATTCAAAGCTGAAAGAATCTGCTTTTTGGTATCAAGCTCAACATTCTTATTTTGTCTATCACGCAAAGAAGAACTTACAAATGCAAGCATAAATGCAACAATAATAACCATTACTGCAGCATATATGATGGTATAACTATTACTATTCGTCTTCATTTTTGTCGTATTTTATTATTTTGAACAAATTGTGCGTCTCTCACGATGTTTAATATTTTGCTGTACTACAAAATAATCAATCAACGGAGCGAATATATTCATAAATAAGATAGCAAGCATCATACCTTCTGGATATCCTGGATTAAGAACCCTGATAATTATTGCCATCACACCTATCAGGAATCCATATATATATTTTCCAGTTTCAGTTCTTGCAGCAGTAACCGGGTCTGTAGCCATAAATACAGCACCGAAACAGAATCCGCCAAGTACAAGATGCTCATACCAAGGCATCTGGGCCATTGAAGTGTCCGGACCTATCGTATTGAATACGAAAGCCATTATGGCTCCACCTACAAATACAGAAGACATAATCTTCCAACTTGCTATGCCTGTCCAAATTAATAATATTGCACCAAGAGCAATTGCTATGACACTGGTCTCACCTACAGAGCCGGGAATCAATCCATATATCATATCCATAGAGAAATCAGGTACTGTTCCCGTTGTTGCTGTTGCACCGAGAGGTGTTGCCACTGTCAGACCATCTATTTGTTGACCAATTCCTAATATAGAGTCTCCTGATACCCAGACTGCATCTCCAGACATTTGGTAGGATAGCCAAAGAACATAAACACACGTGCGGCCAATGCTACGTTAAATATGTTCATTCCGGTTCCACCAAATACCTCTTTGACAAAGATCACTGAGAATGCGACTGCTATTGCAAGAATCCATAATGGACAATCAACCGGGATAATCATAGGAATTAAAATACCGGAAACAAGATAGCCTTCCTGTATTTCTTCTTTTTTCCATTGTGCCACGGCAAACTCAATACCTAAGCCAACAATGTAAGATACCAGTATTTTAGGTAGTATTGCCAGGAATCCGTAAAAAAACATCTGCCAGAATGTGGCTGATGCGAATGCCTCTGCACCAGCTGCTTTAAAATGTTGATAACCAACATTATACATACCAAACAATAATGCAGGCATTAAAGCTAAGACAACAATTGACATGATTCTTTTGCTGTCAATAGCATCATGAATCATAGTTCCATTTTTAGATGTCGTATTTGGAACATATAAGAATGTTTCAAAACCATCAAAAACAGATCTAAAAGCATGTAGCTTACCACCTTCCTCAAAATTAGGTTTTATCTTATTTAGATAATTTCTTAAAGCTTTCATCTTCTGAATATTTTATTGTACTACTCCATTTCCTTACGCAACATGTCCAATCCCCGTCTGACTATATTCTGTAAATCCAGTTTTGATGAATCTACAAACTCAGCCAGTGCAAAGTCTTCAGGAGCCACTTCATAAATACCAAGAGCCTCCATCTTATCTATATCTCCACATATTATGGCTTTTATAAGATATTCAGGATAAATATCCATCGGGAAAACTTTATCGTATTCTCCGCTCATAATCATATTGCGTCGTCCACCTTTTATACGGGCATCCAGCACATATTCCTTTTTCTTACCAAAAAGCCAAGAGAAATAGCTATGACTTACAGAGAACTCATTAGTACGCGGCATCATCCATCCAAGCATCTCATTTACATCATCTCCTTCTGGTATGGCTGTTACTTCTGAGACATGAGCTCCTATAAAGTCATCCAAGCTGCTTTTTCTACCGACAAGAGGATTACCATTTATCAGTCTGATATGTTCCGTCTTATTTAAGTGTCCTTCTAAAATTGAAGACAACTTCTGTCCTACTAACACATCAGCGTATGCAGGATCCTTTATCTCACTACCAGCGATTGCTATTGTATGAGTAAGATCTACTATTCCTTTATTAAACAATCTTCCAAAAAAGATAACACTGGTAGGATCAACAGTCCAAACAACATCACCTTTATTGATTGGCGAGACATGATTTATCTGAACACCGACATTGCCGGCGGGGCAAGGTCCGTCAAAGACATTAATTTCTACATCCTTTGCCTTTACAAGTGAATCCGCCGTTTGATTTATTCCGATACCAAGATATGTCTTTGCAATTTTTGACAAGGCAGTCAATCCTGTCTGAAAATCAGTTTCATTTCCTTGTAACTCATATTCAAAGTCAGCAGCAAGAGGCATATCTCTAAGTGCACTAACAAAAATGGCTCTTGGTTTAACACTTGGAACAGCCGATACTGCATACGGCAATTTATTAATATAGCCGAAAAGTCCAGACTCCAATAATGCATTTATAACATCTGACCCATTCAATGAGGAAACATCCTTATGGCCAAAGTCTGCATATTTCACTTCATCATCGGCCTTTACTTTCACACACAGAACTTTTCTACGCTCTCCACGTATAATTGCAGAAACCGTACCACTCACGGGTGAAGCAAAGCGGACTTCAGTACAATTTTTATTAACAAATAAAGCATCTCCTGTTTTTACATAATCGCCCTCATGAACGACCACTTTAGGCGTGACTCCGACAAAATAATCAGGAACAAGTCCATATTCGGAACATCTGCTAACAGAAACTTTCTGCCGGGCAGCCTTTCCTTTTAAATTAATGTCTAAGCCCTTTCGTAACTTAATTACATTCATAATAATATTTTTATTATATATTGTAAGATAATTTCAAAAACAACCGTGAAAACATCCTTTTAACCTATTTTTTCACTCTGATATTATCGATGCAAAATTAGCAAAAATAAGTCATAAAGAAAAGAAAAAACATCCTTTTATTTTTGTACTGAAAGAAAAATGATGTAATTTTGAAATCTCTTATTAATATATATTAAGGTCAACGTGTTAAAACGGATAATAAATACAATAGTGTGGGTTGTTGTCAGCCTGTACATCATTCTTATAATACTTTTACATCTTCCCTCAATCCAAGGACTTATGGGTTCTTGGACATCTGATGTTTTATCCAAGAAATTAGGTACAACCGTATCGATTGGACGAATCGATTTAGGATTTGCCAACCGCCTGATTGTCGATGATATATGTATTCTTGACCAGAAAGATAAAAAAATGCTAAAAGCATCAAGGGCGTCGATAAAAATCAACATTCTTCCATTAATCAGGAAACGGATTTCTGTCTCGTCGGTCCAACTTTTTGGAATGAAGGCAAATTTGTATAAAGAGACGAGCGAGTCAAAAATGAACTATCAATTTCTTGTAGATTCACTTTCTAATAAGAACAATACTACAAAAGCTCAGACTGACTTACAAATAAACTCTCTGATCATTAGACATGGAGAGATAAAATACCGTTGCTTGTCAGAGAAAATGAAGTCCACTGTCTTCTCGACAAATAATATCGATGTAAGGAATATAAGTGCACATATTATATTGGATAAGTATAGCAATGATTCTATAAATATTAAAGTTAAAAAATTATCATTTGAAGAACAATCAGGCATAAAACTAAAGAAGCTGACTTTCAAGCTCATAGCCAATAAAAAACATATGGCTGTGAGTGATTTTAACATAGAGCTGCCTGCATCAAAATTGCATGTTGATTCTATCGATGCGTCATACGTATTCAAAGATCAAGAACTGTATATACCTTCTCTGAAATTCAATGGGAGTATATCGGATTCTTATTTAACACCATCTGACCTTTCTTTCTGTCTTCCTAAGTTGAATAATATTAACTATAAGATAAGATGTAATGCAGATATTTATGGTTTAGGAAAAGACATATACATAAATAATATCTCAGTTCGAGAAATAAGCAATCTTTTTGCGATAAATACAAACATACATATACGTAAATACTCTTCATTTCTTAACTGGTATATCAATAGATTCGTTTTTAAAACAAATGGTAATAACATAAAGGCAATTTGTGATAAACTCCCTAATGTAAAAATACCGGAAATACTCTTCAGATTAGGTGAGATTGAAATCTCCGGAGAGTCAAAATCTATTGATAAGAGGCTGTATTTAGCAGGTTCGGTACAAACTGAACTTGGTACAATAGCCATAGATATCATGCACAAAAAAGATGCGACCAATGGACATATCACCGCAAATGAAATCAATATAGGAAAACTTACCGATGACTCCAGATTTGGTGTAATCAATGCAAAAACTGATTTCAAAGCATTAAATCCATCGAAAATAGAGTTCAAAGGAGATATTTCCTCCATTGATTATAACCAATACACATATCAATCACTCATGATTGATGGTATATATGATAACGGGAAAATTGGAGGTAACGTAGAGCTTAACGATCCAAATGCCCAAATAAAATTAACAGGAAATGCTATTTTCCACAATGGTATCAAAATACATGACTTGGTAGCAAACATAAAACATCTTTCGCCATCAGCTCTTCACCTATCCAATAAATGGCCAAACGCAATATTCAATATGACGCTATCGGCAGATATTGAAGGACGCACCGTTTCTGATGCGACAGGACATTTGCGTATATCTGACTTCTCAATGATATCTCCGCAAACAATATACAAGATCGATTCTTTATATATAAATGCAAAACACGTCGGTGCGAAGAAGCACGTTACTGTCAGCAGCGACTTCTGCGATATTGCCATGTATGGAAATATTAATTACAAGACCATTCCGCAAAGTGTTATCGGACTGATACAGAGTAAGCTTCCGACTATACCATGGAATGCCAATATGAATGTGAAACGGAATAATGATTTTGAGCTTAATGCCACAATATACGATTCAAAATGGATAAAAGTGTTGTTAGGGTTCCCTATAGAATTACACGAGCCCATGAAATTGAATGCCTGGATTTGTGATAAAAACAATGATCTGTACATCGACTGTCAGATACCTTCATTCGTATATGATACAACAAGATATAAAGATGCTTTAATTCATGTAAACACAATTGACGGCATTCTAAAAACATCTGCCCAAATAAAAAAATTATATAATGACGGAAAGATTTTCTCTTGTGCATTAAATGCTGTAGCCGCTGACAATGAACTAGGTACGGAAATAAGCATAAATGAAAATGAGAATAATTCATTAAAAGGGAAAATAAAAGCAAATACAATTTTCTATAAGAATGCAGAAGGGAACGCCACTGCAGACATAAACATAAAAGAGTCTAATATAAGCATAGAGGATACAGTCTGGCATATCAAGCCATCCAATATAATCTACAATAAAAACTATGTGGCAATAAACGATTTCTCACTGGGACACGACAGACAAAATATATCTGTAACCGGTAAGGCTACAAAAAATGCCTCAGATTCCATTCAAGTAAATCTCAAGGATATAAACATAAACTATATTCTTGATATGGTAAATTTCCATTCGGTAGAATTTGACGGCTTTGCATCCGGTGCTGCATATATTAAAGGTATATCCAGTAATGAACCCAATATATATACTGACCTCACTATAAAAGATTTTAAATTTGAGAACGGAAGAATGGGTACACTGAACGCACATGCAGAATACAATAATACCGAGAAACAAATAGATATTCACGCATTGGCTACAGATAGTGTAGACCGCAAGACATTGATTACAGGATATGTCTCCCCTATGCGGAACTATATAGACCTTAACATCAATGCCCATAATACAAGAATCAAATTCATGGAAAGCTTTTGCAGCAGTTTCATGCGCGACGTCAACGCCCATGCTAATGGTGCAGTAAGATTATCCGGGCCATTGAATAATATTAATCTGACAGGTCAACTCGTAGCAAACGGAACGCTTGGAATAAGCAGTCTGAACTCTGTTTATACTCTTCGTAATGACACAATCAGATTTATTCCTGACAAAATAGAATTCAAGAACGACAGTATTTTTGATAATAAGGGTAATCATGGTATTGTAGAAGGAGAAATACATCATGAGCATTTAACAAATTTAAGCTACGATTTATTCATAGCATGCAACAATCTGTTGACATTCAATACTGCCGACAATAATGATGGATCTTCTTTTTATGGTACTGTGTATGCTACCGGAGACTGTCAGATAAAAGGTCGAAGTGGAGAGGTCACGATGGATATTAACGTCAGTCCTGAAGAAAACAGCGTTATCGTTTATGATGTCAGCAGTCAGAATGATATTTCCACAAATGAATTCATACAATGGAAATCACTTTCAAAAGAAAAGGATGTTTCCGAAACTCACCCAGACAGTATAAACGATGGAGATTTTGCTGATAATAATTTACAGACGACATCAGATATACGACTTAATTTTCTTGTGGACTGCAATCCGGCATTGACGATAAAAGTGCTGATGGACAGACAATCAGGTGATTATGTATCTCTCAATGGTAACGGAACACTCCGTGCCTCATATTATAATAAAGGAGCATTCGATCTGTTTGGTAACTATATCGTTGACCATGGCGTATATAAACTTACAATCAGAGATATAATTAAAAAAGAATTTACATTCCAGAGAGGGGGCACCATAAAATTTGTCGGTGATCCATATAATGCATCACTGGATTTGAAGGCTATTTATGTACTCAATGGTGTAAGTCTGTCTGATCTGAACATAGGTAATTCTTTCTCAAACAATAACGTAAGAGTAAATTGTCTGATGAATGTCACAGGGACCCCTAATTCTCCAAAGGTTTCCTTTGATTTAGACATGCCGACTCTCAGCAGTGATGCCAAACAGATGGTTGCAAGTGTCATAAATGCTGAAGAAGAAATGAATCAACAGGTATTATATCTGCTTACCGTAGGACGTTTCTATACCCAGAACAATAATAATAACTCAACGACAGGAACTTACAGCCAGGCTTCACTTGCCATGCAAAGTATACTCAGTGGAACTATAAGTCAACAACTGAACAATCTCCTCGGTAACATAATTAATAACAACAACTGGAATTTTGGAGCAAATATCTCTACAGGAACCGAAGGATTTAATGATGCTGAGTATGAAGGTATCTTGTCAGGAAAGTTGCTGAATAACCGACTGCTTATAAATGGTCAGTTCGGCTATAGAGACAATGCCAACGCGACGACGAGTTTCATAGGTGATTTCGATCTGAGATACTTACTTTTCCCGAACGGAAACCTCTCAATCAATGTTTATAACAAAACAAATGATCGCTATTTCACAAAAAACAGTCTGAACACACAAGGTATTGGTATAATTATGAAAAAAGACTTTAATGGCATAAAAGACTTTTTCAGAAAAAAGAAATGAAATGATGCAGATACACATACTTTAATTAATATAGTATGTTATAAACATTCAAACGCATATAAAATAATAATGAAAACAAAACGTGCCATAATAATGGGAGCGACCTCCGGCATCGGGTATGCCACAACTATGTTACTACTTTCAAAGGGATGGATTGTAGGTATTGCCGGACGTAGAGTGGACATCCTTTCGTCGATGCAAAAGAATAATCCCGGAATTGTCGCGATACAACGTATTGACATAACATCAGACGATGCTACGGAAGCTCTGATGCGACTTATCGAAAAGACCGGTGGCATGGATATGTATTTTCAAAGTTCCGGTATTGGATTTCAGAATCCATCTTTAGATGCTGTTAAGGAACTGGACACGGTGTCAACAAACGTTGTCGGGTTCACCAGAATGATTGATTTTGTTTTCGACTACTTCTGCAGACATCCGGAAATAAACGGATCGATTGCCGTAATAAGCAGTATTGCCGGTACTAAAGGGCTTGGAGCAGCACCGGCCTACTCCGCAAGCAAAAGATACATAAATACATATCTTGAAAGTCTGACACAGTTATGCTCTATTAGAGACATAAACAATATAAGCATAACCGACATCAGACCAGGATTCGTACGAACGCCGCTTCTTGGAGAGAATTGTCATTATCCAATGCAGCTTGATGTAAATACCGTTGCCAAACATATAGTGAAAGCTATAGAGCAAAAACGTTCTGTGACTACAATTGACTGGAAATACCGAATTGTCGTATTCATCTGGCGACTGATTCCACGATATATTTGGACAAGATTGAAGATTCGTTCTTAACTGTCTTCTTAAAGAATGACTATCAACGTAAGTAAGAGCTGTGCAGCCTTTCCGCACTTATCTTTACAACTTAATGTTAGCTTTTTATAGAAAACCAGAATGATGAATTTTGAAGCGCCTCAAAAAGGTAGACGTATTATTCATTATCCGTTTTGAAAAAAGAGTTCGGTATTGCACGAGAGCACTGAAAAAGAAACCATTTTTAGTACTCCTTGCTTCGATAAAAAAGTTCATCCGACATTTCAAATGATATATCATAAAGTACAAACAGCCTTAGCTTAAAATATCGTTTATCTCTGAATCTGTATGCCGTTCTCTTTAATATCTTAATTTTGTTATTGATACCTTATACTTTCCCCGTTTATATATGATAGTAATATCAGGCAAGTATTCCTGTCTGATATGCCATAACGGTGAAAGCCAATCTCGTCAGTTGTGGCACATTGCTTTCTCCGGCCTGGTTTACCCAATCGAGCAGAACTAGCTCTGCTGCTTTCCTGAATCCATATAGAGAATCAGCACCTTTACCATTACCCACATAAAATAACTGCAACTGCCTGTAGCAAAAGGTATCCGTTCCTGCCGGTCATAGGAACATTGGTCATTCATACACTTATAGCGCTGTACTTTCATACGGATAATTGTTTTCTTACCGCCGATTGAAAAACCGACAAATTCCATGATCCGATAACCGTTCTTGACCAGATGAGAATGACTGCATAGCGGACATGTCTTTTGGCGCTCTTTTGTTTCCACATGTAAGATAATTGTATTACCTTTGTATTCCTCCCTTGTACATTTATGGGAATAGAGACTCAACGCATGATATAGAAAACTGCTGTTCATAAGGATATATTTGTTTGTGGTTATTCAAATATACTATATGTCCAGTGGTTTTCTTCTTTTTTATGCACAACTAATCTAAATTTCGGAAGAGCCATATTTACTCCCTATTTATCCGATGGGTTGGTTCAAACGCATATTATTGTCATAATTGTATCAAAAAAAACTTGCAAAACTGAAAATCAGCGAAGCTAAATCATTTGCCATACAAAATAATTCTATAACTTTGTCCACGGTGATCATAGTGATTTATTATTCGTAATTCTTTGTTTTTTCAGTAATATAAAGATACGGTAATTTTGCTAATCACAAAGTTTACACGCATTTACAATTCGTCGAACTAACATTAAGTATGGAAATTAAATGTCCTAAATGTAGATTTCGTTTTGAAGAAAACATTGCAGATTTCATTAATGAAGCGTCCTGTGTATGTCCGCGCTGCGGAACTCCTTTTGTATATATAAGAGAAGTTACCTGTGAAAAAGCTAATACACTGGACAAACAAAAAGAGGACAATGGTTCTGCAAATGATAATAAGAACTACGACTTTTTAAATGTAAAAAGCAGCCAAAAAGAAAATTATGAAAATAAAAATGCTGAGCTACACACTGCACAAATACAACCCATATACACGAAATGGCAGACGACGGGATTAAAAACTGATATACAAAAGAAATGTTTGCACAACAAAAACTTATTATTAATAATATCTGCCGTCATCACATTTACCATGATTGCAGTAATTATTATTACCATAATATTTTCTTGCCATAAAGAAGATGTGCTACCAATTGACTCATACAACGATAATAGCTACATGCAATACACTCAGGAATATACCAGTCAGGCGATAGACGATGATGGTAGTCAGGCACCTGAGTGGATTCAAGGACGGTGGATGTTCCATGCAGAGTTCTATGATATAATAATAGACATCGACGGTAACAAAATCATAGAAAGAGAAAACGGCCACATATCAAAAGGCGTATTCACATACATGAAAGGAAAACTTATATGCAAATTTGCCGATAATTCAGTATTCATTTATCGACTTAATTTTATGAATCAGACCATTGATTGCGGTGACGGGCTCATAATGCAAAAGCAAAAATGAGCCTTTCAATCACCTATTTTCAGAAAGGGAATATCAGTGGCAATACAAATACCATAATGATTCCTATGAGAATCTGTAATGGCAGGCCAACCTTGACATAATCTATGAATTTGTATCCTCCTGCCTGCATGACCAAAGCGTTAGGCGGTGTAGAAAACGGAGACGCAAAACACATACTTGCCCCAAGTGTCACTCCCAATAAAAACGGATAAGGACTCAGTCCCATCTCAGTCGCTGACGAAAGCGCGATCGGAGCCATAAGTACGGCTGTTGCCGTATTACTTATGAATAATGTCATAATGGATGTAGTGAAATATATGCCGGCAAGAAGCATCATCGGGCCGGATTCACCCAAGGCGTTTACAAGTGAGTGTGAAAGCCATGACGAAGCTCCTGTCTTCTCCAATGCCACAGACAAAGGCATCATTGCCGCAATCAGTACAACACTTTCCCAATTTATTGTTTTATATGCAGCTTCAACATTTCTAAAACATCCGCAAATTACCATCAACAAGCCGGCTATCATGACAGCTGTAACAGGGGCAACGGGAATAAAGTCAAATACCATAAGCATGATCATCAACAGCATTATAATTGCTGCGAGAGGGGCTTTATAATCAAGTGTCACCTTTTCCGCTTCCTCAAGAGGTTGGCCAAGCAACACCCAGTTGTCTTCTTCGTTATTCAGTTTAGATATATTGCTCCATGTTCCTTGTATTAACAGTACATCGCCGGAGTGCAGTCTTATTTCCGGCAAATTATCCATAATGTACTCACCATTGCGACGTATCCCTACAACATTAATTCTGTATTTATCTCTGAATCCCGAGTTTTTCAGCAAAACATTTACCAGTTTCGAGTTAGGCATAAGAACAATCTCAGCAATACCGATGTCATAGAATGCCAGTGTTTCTGAATTTTCCTGACCGCGATATTCCTCTAATTTATATTCTTCGGCAAAGCACAGGCATTGTTCCTTACCTCCTATTATATAAATTATATCATTTTCCTCCAATACTGTTCCCGGTCCGGCGGACTTCTGCACCACATTTTTCAATAGTCCGTTATGATAGCTGTTCTCGCTTCTAACCTCAAACACCGTAAGTCCGTAATTGTTGTGTATGTCGAGTTCGGAAATTGTTTTACCGTTCAATGCTGAATCCGGTGTTATTCTGAACACCGAAATATTGTCTGACAGGTGATACTCTTTTACAAGCTCCTCCAACGTTTTACCATTCTTTTTGTTGCGTCCATACTTATCTTTGCTCCTTGACAAGAATATCTTACTTAAAGGCAACAATATAATTATTCCTGCTATTATGCATACAATTCCTACTGGTGAAAAAGAAAAGAATGACAACGGAGCATAACCGGCATTTGTCAGTACACCCTGAATGACCAAGTTGGGCGGTGTACCGATAAGCGTAAGCATACCACCGATACTACTTGCAAATGCCACCGGCATAAGTAAACGGCTGACTTTTATCTTCGCTCTTGTCGCAAGACTCACAACGACAGGCATCATGAGAGCGACAGTACCGGTGTTGCTGACAAATGCACCTATCACAGACGTTACAACCATAACCGTAACAAACAGGCGCGTCTTATTCGTGCCGGCGAAACGGACAATACTACTGCCGAGTTTTTGGGCAAGACCTGTCTGCAACACTGCTCCACCAACGACAAACAATCCTACCATCATTATAACAACAGGATTTGAGAAACCTGCCAATGCTTCTTCCGGAGTAAGAATACCGAAAATCAATAATAAAACAAGACCGCCTAATGCCACAAGATCAGAACGTACTTTGCCTATGGCAAACAATATGGCAGATACCACAAGAATTATTATTGTTATTATCATCTGCATAATTTTATGTAACAGAATAAAGTTATGTACTGAATTATAAATTAAACGACATTATAAAAATCATGTACAAATATAGCGAAAACAAACGAAAATAATGCCATATTGTTATGAATAAGTTAAAACCATATGTGTAACAATCTGAATTAAATAATATAGCTTTTTCATAATAATTAGAAAAAAGAATTTTATCCATACAAGCAACTTCAGAATTTGACTATAGACTCTGTATATCCGGTAAAATAACTACCATTTACTCATGGTTATTATTTTTGTATTCGCAATATCAAAGATAAAAAGACCGTATTTCATGAGAAATATCAGCCCATTTTTCTTCGTAATAAAAGTTTTGACGGACACCAATAAAATTTTATATGTGTTTCATTATACTGAACTCGCGAAGTAAATATGTCAGATAAGTTATTCCGGATCACATACCTAGATATATAACTTAGCAATACGGCCTGTAGTGGACTTTGCGGCAATAAATCCAACATTCCTCCATTCCTCTTATGAAATTTTGTATTGATAAAATAAAGTCAAGAAAGTATGTCGTCATCCAAGTTTTCTTTAAAAATACCAATATGAGGTATAAGAAATAAACGGAAGATTGCACAGCGCCCTCCTGTGATTATTTCAGCTCAAATCCAAACGTATTTCTAAGTTCATCATAAATGCGTTGCACAGGCAGCCCCATGACATTAAAATAACTGCCATGCAGCGATGTAACGCCTATATAGCCAATCCATTCCTGTATGCCATACGCACCGGCCTTATCCAATGGATGATAGTTCTCCACATAATAGTCAATTTCCTCCTCGCTAAGTTGCTTGAATGTCACCTCCGTAGTAACAGCGAAACTGCGTTGCTGTCCGCAGGTGGTAAGACACACGCCAGTGGTAACTTCGTGGCTTCGCCCGCTTAACTTACGCAACATTTGTCGCGCTTCGTCCTCGCTGGCAGGTTTGCCGAGAATCTCATTATCAACAATAACAACTGTATCAGCCGTTATCACAAGTTCGTCGTCTGCAATTTCATACGCTGCCGCTTTCTCTTTTGCAATATATAATGGTACCTCTTTTTGAGTCAGTCCGTCTGGATAAGACTCTGCTATTCCGTTGATAACCCTCACCTCGAAATCTATTCCTAAACCGGCAAAAAGCTCTTTGCGGCGTGGTGAATTACTCGATAATATAACTTTATATTTTTTCATGTCTCTATTTCCTATCTTTCTGTCATTTGTTCTGATCATCTCACAGGTCATTATAAAATCACCAGCCGAAAGCCTTATCGTTGGCCAACCATTTGCCTTGGGCACGGAGCACCTGCTCGATAATGTCTCGTGCACAACCGTAACCACCGGCTCTGTCACTTATATACTTGCTCACCGACTTTATGTCTGGGCAAGCGTCTGAAGGACAACATGGGCACCCTACTCTGCTCATGACCTCATAATCGGGGATATCATCGCCGACATATATCACTTCATCATCTGTAAAACCATTCTCCCTCTTAAATTTCTCATAATCCTCTATCTTCACGGCACACCCCATGAATATGTCTTTCACTCCAAGCCGTTCGTATCTTAGCCTTATAGCCGTCGCACGTCCGCCGGTCATTATAACCACTCTCAGTCTTACTTTGCAAGCCAATTGTATGGCATAGCCGTCTTTTATATTAACCGTGCGCAACGGTTCACCATCATTGGCCAGCACAACAGTCTCGGCAGAAAGCACGCCGTCAACGTCGAAAATGATTATCTTTATTTTGTTAAGATCGTAATCTATCATTATTTCTTTCTGATTTTGTATATACCTTTTGACATGATATCATAAACATCCATGAAATCCGGTTCTTCGCGAAGAAGTGAAAGCTGTTTGTCTATCACGTTCCTGTCATTGCGTACGGCAGGTCCTGTCTGCGCATCATAAGGAGACATGCTTTGAACTTTCGACGCGACCTCTTCAATCAGCGGATACATATACTCGAAAGGAATATCATGATTCTGCAGAATATGTGCCGCAATATCATAGCAGTGATTAACAAAATTAGATGCAAACACCGCAGCCAGATGCAGATACTTTCGGTCTTCACTTGACATCATAATAACATCACTGCTTATCTGATGGCATAATGATTTGAGAACCTCAAGCGTATCTTTATTAGAAGCTTCAATAAAACACGGTATCTTATTGAATTCCAATTGTCTATCCTTTGAAAATGTCTGCATAGGATAAACGACACCATACCTGTTTGCATATCCACGGAAAATATCTGCAGGTATGCTTCCGGCAGTATGTATGAATATGCCATTATCACGGCCTTTGCACACTTGCTGAACCAATCCGGGCAATGCAGCGTCGCTGACAGACAACACATAAAGATCTGAGTCGGAGTTTATTTTACTGATATCGTTCTGCGCATCACATCCCAACAATGTGGCAAGACGTGTGGCAGATTCCATCGTACGGCTATATACCTGTTCTATACTGTTGCCGGCATCAGCCAAAGCCCGTCCAAAATGGGTCGCAAGATTTCCTGCACCAATCAGTGATATTTTCATACTTGGATTTTATACACTTTTATTATTTAAAAGCAAAATTAATCATTATTGCCTAATAATAGATTCTAAAATTATGCTTTTTAGAAAAGATTTACTATTTTTGCCATATGAACAAAATAAGCATACGGCTTATACAAAAAAGCGAAGAACTGCCGGAAATGGTGTGCAATAACTTTTTCCACAGCATTGATTTTTTCCTTATAGCGGAGAAAACATCCGGTTACACTCCGCTTATGGCTGTTGCTGAAGATAAAAACGGAAATATCCTTGCACATCTGTTGGCTATGATATGCCGGCATGGAAAACTTTTTCCTCCATACATGTACACACATGGAAGGGTTTACGGAGAAGGCGAATATGCCCCTGGTACAGATCGTGAACGAATTTTCGGCATGATGCTTAAAGCCGTAACACAAAAATTCAATCATAAGCTATGCCTATATATAGAGTTCAGCGACATGAGCAACAAGATGTTCGCATACAGGCATTTTCGTAAAAACGGATATTTTCCAATACCGTGGCAAGAAATACATAACTCTCTACACAGCCTCTCACCCGAGAAAAGGATAAGCGATAAGACCATGGCTAAAATAGAAACGGCAAGAAAACATGGTGTATATACAAGAGAGATAAAAAACGAAGAGGAACTTACAGTATTCTATAAGCTATTGCGCAATTATTTCAGGTTCAAAACAAGACGCTCCATTCCTCAGAAAAAAATGTTCAGTCTCATGAATGCCAGCGGCAACAGCAAGACCTTTGTGTCAATATACAAGAATAAAATAATCGGAGGTTGTGTGTGTATATATTCCGGAAATAACGCGTATATGTGGTATCTTGCCTCAAAGCGCAAAACCTATATTCATCTTTCACCAAGCTGTATAACCGTTTGGTCTGCAATAAAATATGCATATAATAATGGCTATGACCATATTTATTTCCTCGACGCCGGCCTTCCTTTCCGCAACAATCCGTTCAGAGAATTCATACTGAGTTTTGGTGGAAAGCCCGTTGCAAAATACAGATGGTTCAGGCTTCCAATATCATGTATAAATAATTTTTTATCCTGGTGCTATAACGATAAATAACAGTTAATCATAATGAAAATCTTAAAAGAACGTATTCTAAAAGACGGCAAATGCTATCCTGGAGGTATATTAAAAGTGGACAAGTTCATAAACCACCAGATGGATCCAAACTTGATGAAAGATATCGCCGTTGAGTTTATCAGACGTTTTGCGTCAAGCAATGTAAACAAAATACTTACAATTGAGGCTTCTGGTATTGCGCCGGCCATTATGATGGGATTCTTGCTCAATCTTCCGGTTGTATTTGCCAAAAAGAAGAAACCCAATACAATGGAAAACATGCTTTCCACAACGGTATCTTCATTTACAAAACAAAGACAATATAATGTCATCATAAGCCGCGACTACCTTACCCCAAACGACAAAGTACTTTTCATAGATGATTTCCTTGCATATGGCAATGCCGCAAAGGGAATTATTGAACTTATTGAGCAATCCGGCGCAGAGCTCGTTGGAATGGGATTCATAATCGAAAAGGCCTTTCAAGATGGTGGCAGATACCTCAGAAATAAAGGTATTCACGTGGAATCTCTTGCCATTATCGAATCATTGGACAACTGCGAAATAAAACTCAGAGAAGAATAGATAAATCCAGAAACATCCAATCACACTGCAAACATGAATTTGACAGCAGAGTGATTGGATATTATGACATGTTTTAAATTCATGTATTAACCTTATTTAACTACTCAAATCGCATAAATTATTACTTAATCTGAATTATTTTTTGTAATTTTGCAAGGTTTAGATAGCCTTTTTTGATAAAAAACTGAATATCAAGCAGTTAGAATTAATGTATTCAAGATGAGACAATTAAAAATACAGAAAAGTATTACAAATCGTTCGAGTGAGGCATTGGATAAATACCTTGTTGAAATCGGACGCGCACCTCTAATCTCTATCGACGAAGAAATTGAGCTCGCACAAAAGATTAAGAAAGGAGGCCCGGAAGGAGAAAGAGCAAAAGACAAACTTGTCACTGCAAATCTACGATTTGTCGTTTCCGTTGCCAAACAATATCAGCATCAGGGACTGACACTGACAGACCTTATTGATGAGGGAAATATCGGATTGATTAAAGCCGCTCAAAAATTCGATGAGACGAGAGGATTCAAATTTATTTCATATGCAGTATGGTGGATACGCCAAAGTATTCTACAAGCTATTGCAGAACAAAGCAGAATCGTAAGATTACCGCTTAATCAGGTTGGATCGCTCAATAAAATAAATCACGAGATTAACAAATTCGAGCAGGAAAACCAAAGACATCCATCTGTATCAGAACTCTCGGATGCAACTAACATTGACGAAGAAAAAATAGGACAAAGCCTTATGGCCGACGGTCATCATGTAAGCATAGATGCACCATTCCAGGACGGAGAAGACAACTGTATGCTGGATGTCATGGCAAGTGGTGATGACAGCCGAACAGACCGACAGGTTGACCATGAGTCTATGGCATTGGAACTGAACTCTGTACTCAATAAAGTGTTAAAGGACAGAGAGATAACGATTATACGTGAATGTTTCGGCATTGGATGTCATGAAAAAGGTCTCGAAGAAATCGGTGATCAATTAGGACTTACACGTGAACGTGTACGTCAGATAAGAGAAAAGAGCATAGCCAAACTACGTGATAGTGGTAATGCGAAGATATTGATGAAATATCTCGGATAGAAAGAAACATTGATTTATATAAAGATAAGACCCTTGGTGAATGTTTGCCAAGGGTTTTATTTTTATATATATACTAATTCATAAACACTACAACCCTTATATAATTGCCAATAACAATCATAATAAATCATGTAGATAATTTTGCACATTCTAAATATTATTATTAACTTTGCATACGCAAAAAGGGAAGATTGGCAGAGTGACCGAATGCGCTGGACTCGAAATCCGGTATACCATTTTCTTGGTATCGGGGGTTTGAATCCCTCATCTTCCGCACTACAATACGTATTAGATGATGAAAAGGGTGTGCAAAAATGCACACCCTTTTCATATTTATAATCCGACTTTACAAAATTAAGTAGGGATTATTTGGGGGCAGTAGAAAATTAATGGGGGATTTGTTTTCCATATCTATAAAAATTCCCACTGATTTTCTGTTGCCCCCATTTATTCCTACAAAGCAATCATATATAATGTCAAGTTTAATTTTAGAATAATACATAACAAATTAGGACTAACCTTATTTGGTCAGCCCTAACTTTATTCTATTCAATTTAGTATATGTATTTAATTATTCCTCAGGTGTTATCAACTTATAGCCTTTTCCGTGGATATTAATGATCTCAATCTGATCATCGTCTTTCAAATGCTTGCGCAATTTTGTTATATACACATCCATTGAACGAGCATTGAAATAGTTATCATCTATCCATATAGTTTTCAGAGCAAAATCACGTTGAAGAATTTCATTTGCATGACTGCATAACAGAGCCAACAACTCGTTCTCCTTAGTTGTCAATTTTGTCTGTTTCTCTCCAATTGTAAGCAATTGTTTCTGCGTATCAAACGTGAACTGTCCGATATGATAAATCGTGCTCTCTTTATTTTTCTTGCCACGTACACGTCTTAGGATAGCCTCTATTCTGAAAACAAGCTCTTCCATTGAGAATGGTTTTGTGATATAGTCATCCGCACCTATCTTAAATCCTTCCAGAATATCTTCCTTCAATGTCTTGGCTGTAAGGAAAATGATAGGAATTTCAGAATTGGCCTGACGTATCTCTTGTGCAAGAGTGAAGCCGTCCTTTTTAGGCATCATAACATCAAGGACACAGATATCAAATTTTGTTTTCATGAATGCCTTATATCCAACCTCGCCATCGGGACATAACTCAGCCATATAACCCTTTGCCTGAAGGTACTCACGAAGAAGCATACCTAAGTTTTCGTCATCTTCGCATAATAAAATTTTAAGTTTCTCGTCCATAATCCTTTAGCTTTTTATAATTGGTAATTTAATTGTAAATGTTGTTCCCTTTCCAAATTCACTGTCAACAGATATGTCTCCGTTATGTAACATGACAATCTTCTTGACATATGCGAGTCCTAATCCGAATCCCTTTACATCGTGAACGTTTCCGGTGTGGACACGATAGAACTTATCAAATATCTTTTTAATATCCTCTTTCTTCAATCCTAATCCAGTATCCTTTATTGAAAGATACAAATGCTCATCATCATTCCATGTCTTTATATATATGTTTATTGGCTGATCCGGTTTGCGGTATTTTACCGCATTGTCCAACAAATTATTTATCACATTCTGGAAATGCACTTCATCAACGTATATTGTGGGACGCTCTGCCTTGATATCTGTGTATATCTTTCCACCAGTGTGCTCCACACGCAATGTAAATGAATGGGTGATGTTCTCTACCATGTCATTCAAGTTGAGCTTCTTTTTCTTAAATACAGCTTTCTTCCTATCAAACATGGACATCTGCAATACTTTCTCTACCAGAAACCTTAAACGTTTCGATTCGTCATTTATGACACCACCAAGATGCTTCATCATAGTCGGGCTCTTTGTCACCGTCTCATCGTTAAGCATCTGTGCTGCAAGCGATATGCTGGCTATTGGAGTTTTCAGTTCATGTGTCATGTTATTGATAAAGTCGTTCTTTATCTCTGTATATCTCTTCTGACGGAACACAATCACTATCGTAAAGATAAAGGTTATGATCAGAACCATTGTGAATGCAATCGACGGAATCATGAATCTTACAGAAGAAAAGATATATGAGTCCATATCAGGGAAATGTATTTTCACAACTCCCATCTTTGCCTGAGGATCGTTTCTGAACAATAACTGTGAATATGTGTATTCGTCTCCTTCATCCGTAAAATCAGGACATCTGTACACCTCTCTACCATCTTGTGTCGAAACAGTAAAATGATATGGAATATTTATTCCGTTATTCATCAGCTCGGCCTTCAGGTCTTGATCAAGCAATTTGAAATTAATGCGTTCTTTCAAAGGCTTGTCCGATGCCGAATACAGAATTGAGTATACCACTTCATCCAGTAATGCCTTCTGATAGATATATCGGTTTTTTACTATTTCCTGTAATGATTTTGTTGCCTCAGACAGCGTACTTTTATCACTGTTCAATATCATGCCTTTAGGCATCTGAGAGGGTTTTACGGTAATGGTCTTCAATTCGAAAGAAGAATATATAGTTCCATCTTTTCCCGTAACATAATATTGGTGTGATTGCTGTATCGTTCCATCTGGGCGACGAGAACGCGTTCCTATAGAGTCACGTTTAAATGCACGACGCTCAGTCTCATTTACATCCTTTTCAAGATATCTAAGGGTTTCATTAAGCTCCAGATTTCTTGAAGCCTGATACAGGGCTCTGTTGACGGATTCATCAAACTGCTCTTTCTTCATGTCTACCATTTCTTGAATGTAATTCAATTGCATATACAGCAGCGCCAAGAAAGAAAAGCCCATTATGATGGCAATTATCCAAATCGTTCTTTTTTTCATATGCACAAAGATATATTAATCCTTAATTTGTTAACAATACAAAGTTAATTTATTGTGTCAATTTTAACATAATTAACCCATATGGCGATAATTAGTTGAGAATACACAATTATAACTAATAATGATATGTCTATTTGATTTTCAGATTATTGCACATGACCATTTAATGCGATTGAGTATCAATATTTACATTATAAAATATATTTATTAAAAAGATTACATATATCAAATATTTTTACTTTATTTGTAAAGAGAATGATAAACTTACTGAAAACTTATTAATTAAAATCTTTTTGTAAATGACAAAGCTAAATGAAGTTTACCGCTGTGCTGTTTGTGGTAACATTGTAGAAATCGTGCATATGGCAGCAGGCACACTGTCATGTTGCGGGCAACCTATGAATCTGTTAACAGAAAATTCTGTTGATGCGTCGAAAGAAAAACATGTACCAGTAATAGAGCCGGTAGATAAAGGTTACAAGGTTAAGGTAGGAAGTGTAGAACATCCAATGTTAGAAAACCATTATATTGAATGGATTGAACTAGTTGAAGAAAATAAGGTTCAGCGTGTACATTTACATCCAGGAGACAAACCTGAAGCAATCTTCTATACAGACTGCAAGAATGTTTATGCACGTGGATATTGTAATCTACACGGTCTTTGGATTTCGAAAAAAGGTGAATGAATTTTCGATTAACTAAAGACATTAATACAGCACGTACCCCAAAATAATAAGGACTGTAGATCGCATATCTGGTCTACAGTCCTTATTTAAATGAAACACAAGTATACAAAATCCGGTAATTATTTTATAATTATCTTCTTACATATACTATTATTTTTAGACCTAACTGTCAGAAGATATATTCCTCGCTGCATCGTGTTTGTTGAGATTTGTCTCTTGTCGGTTTTACCGTAATCTATAAGACTTCCATTTAGATTGCATATAACATAGTTTGATCCGGATGGAGCGATAACATTTATATACTCACCACGATTGACAACATTCGGATATACATTTATCTCTGAGTTATCATCAATCTTATCTATACCGGTTGGAACAAGCTCACCGTAAACTTCAAACTCATACAACTGTGCGGAATCAGTAACACACCTGTATGGTATTTCCAGTTTCACGTATCTGGCAGCAACCGCATCATCCAGATCAATTGTCTTTATATTACGGTTGTCCGACGTGGATGTTATTACCTCGGTCCACTTACTGCCTCCTGTGGTTTTATGAAACTCTGCCATTTCTTCATCCGTAGGAGCAATATCAGACACATATATGCGATAACCAGTTATATTGTTTGACGTACCATAAGTTTTCGAATCATAGATAATAAATCTTCTTATATCATATCTATTTTCAAGATCAAGAACAACCCAGTTTACAGGATTGGAAGCGCCGCAATTATTAAAATTCCATGTAAGTTCAGTATTATCAGTTACTCCATCCGTCAGGTTGAGAGCTGTCTCTTTAAAGTTTTTCGTATTATATGCACCGAGTATAGTTTTGTTAAGACTCACAGGAGTCCTAGGATTATCCGAATCTGTCTTTTGATTTAATACGCCCCAAATGTCAAATCCGTAAACTCTAACGGCCCCGCCTCCACCTTTAGACATCTCCAATTTCACAAATTTAGCATTCACCGGCTCCTGTAATATCGACGTATGACATGATTCTGATGCTACGCCGTGCTCGTCAGCTACGGTAGTAAATGTATGGCCGTCTGTACTTACAGATATTGTATATTCATCAGAATTATCGTAATCCTCCATTGTTCTCGAATCATAAATGTCGAAACGATCTAAGCTGTAAATATCAGACAATTCAACTATCACATACGGCTTGTTGCTGCTGCCGTTATAGCACCATTTGGTTTTGCGGTCTGAATCGAGAATATTGTATGGATCTTCTGCGGCATTCACCCGTCCACTTGATCCGTAAACTTTAGCTGTCTGCTTTCCAAAACCATATGCGGGACGACGGCTTATAATCTGTGTAAGCTGCTCTTCAGCTTCCGTAGGTTCATGTCCGTAAACACTGAATTCATATATTCTTGCCGCGCCATGCTCAGACTGCTCACCTGATACAACCATAAGCCTTACAGCACTTGTAACAAACGGATGCTCGAGAACGATATCCGTAGTATTAGTTGTGTTATCATAAACACAGTCAACATCTACCCAACCATTGTTTACATAACGTTGCAGATTATATTCTGATGCGATACATTCATCCGATTCAATCCCGGCATTCATCACACGCCACCCGGTTATAGTCTGCGGACGGTCAAACTTATATTCTATCCATTTGACCTGAGAGCTGTTGTCACACCACTTCGTGTACTCATCTCCATCTGATGCCATTTCCGGTCGTTCGGAATTATTTGTATATGACGATGCCTTTATTGAAGAGGGTACGACTATCGGGTCCGTATGTTCTATTTCCTGATATGGGTCTTGTGTATCCGTATGGTTCAATACCTGTACAATCTGCGAGGCCGGATGTGTATCATCATTCACATTGTCCGAAATTGTGATGGCATATACGAGTATATCCGGATTGTTTGGCAACGTTATGGTTCGACTTCCTTCGGGTATATTTATGACATACTTGTACATATACAGATATTCATATATTCCGTCTTTGTTTTCTGATGTGTCGTGAATGTGTGTTGCCGTGAAAGCCGTATTCTCATGTCTGTATTCTTTCTTTACGTCACTACTGTTGCTCCATATTCCAACACTTCCACTGTAACTTTCTATTCTGATCATATGTTTCTTCCCATCAACATCGAATTCTGCCTCATTGCCATCCGCATTGAGCGAGGATGCCAGTAAATATAATTTATTTCCATTCGGTACTGACGGCAAACTGATAGATTGTCCTTCACACTTCACAGCATTATTCTGAGCATCATCACGACTTCCCATCTTGAAGGATATTCCGTCAGCGACAATATCGTCACTGATAAGTTCGGCAGGAAAAGCGAGTCTTACATCTGCATCTGTTTTGTTGCTGTTTGAACTCATTACATCGACATTGTATTCCATGTCAACGGAAACAGATGAAGGGGCTTCTGTGACCGTACCAGAAAAAACAGACGGATTTGCTAATTCAACAGCAAAAGTTTTGGGATGAAATCTATCAATATGAAATGAGAGTTTGTTATTTGAAAATGTTGCCGGGCCCAAATATTCCTCTACTCCATTGACCTCTTCTGCAGATAAAATGCTTGATGCAAATTCAACCTCTACATCTTGTCCCTGATTGGTGAGCTCGTAAAATCTTATGATTGTTTTCTCTGACTGTTCTGCTTTCTTGAGTGCTTTAACCGCAACGTTTTTATTATTTACCTTGACAAAAGCAAACTTCGACCCGAGTACTCCGTCGTGAGTCGTTGTCTGATATGCCAGCATTGGCTGATTAAGTTTGTCTGCCTCCCATTGTGTATCAGCATTCCACTTGCCCGAATGTGAAAAGAACGAATACGTGAACTTATTAAGTCCGAGGTCCTGCCGTCCCTGATAGGTATAAGCATCGCCGACTTTTGGCGTATGTATCAGTGTAAGTCTTATTTCATTATCTTTCTGTTTATCCCAACCATATTTGCAATCGTTAAGTATAGACACACCAAAGCTATTGTCCGCATTTGTAACGTCAGCCCACCGGTGTCCCAAAAATTCGCAATGAGCATCGGTATTATTCGTATCCGTACTATATGAAGTGCTGTTGGCATTCACATCTGCTCCGATGCTTAAATCATAAGTTGCAAACGCATTTGATGCCGTAAGGGGAAACGTTGCCTTCAACAATCGTTCACGTGTTTGCCAGTCAACCTCATTAACAAAGTCAATCCTATTCTCACTTCCTGCTGATGTTAGACGAATATATTGATAGAATGTCGAACCGTTCTTAGTACGGCTTATTTTCAGACTCACGCGTAATGGACCTTTTTCAGCGACCTCAATATTTAAGCCTTCATTGTCAACGTATTCCCTGGGAGCCTGCTGTAATTGATCGCCGTGAATTTCCCAAGATGGCCATGAAAGCGATTCATCATATAACATTGCCAAACGTATGGGCGCAGACAACAATTCCTTATTGTCTAATTGTTTATCTATAATGGAACAGACATCGCCATTGCTGTCGATTGATATTCTGTAACGTCCGTTCTCCATCCCGTTTTCTGATATATGAAGCTCATTTTCATAACTCTCATCTGACTGCGTCGGTGACACATTGTATGTGGAATACCCCAGAGACGGAACTGTAGCAAGAAAGATAAACTTAATTTCTCCGTTATTATTATCTACAATCTGCACCGGTACCTGTCTGCCGTCAGAGTCTGTAATCTTAAGATGTTCTATATTCTCCTCAATATTTATTGTTGCTTCAACAATATCGGTACGGTCTTGTGAAAGGGGATTATAGACAACTAATGGTATATTCTCACACCAACTTGTATTAAGGTTTGCAGCTACTCCACCGACCGCGTTATTCAGTGTTCTGGACAGATCGAGCTGATTAAGCACCTGATCATTCACCGAATATTTATATGCCTCATTGATACTTGTTCCCGGTATGTCATCATGAAACTGATGCCACAACAAGCGTATCCATGAGTTATTGATAGTCTTCTGCTGGTAAGGCAATGTCCCGAGCCAATTTGCCATGACAGAAGCTTTCTCTGTTGCATCTGCGAGTAACTCACCTTTACGCAGCCAATATTTTAACATGCACCGTGAGGTATAGCCTCCCACTCCATGCGCTCTCATCGGAAGGCCATGCTCTATTTTAGGAATATTGTCATATCCCATATGAAATATCTGATCCAGCATTTCAGTTGTCGAACCGAGCGATACACTTAAAGGACCGTCGCTGTCAACGCTTTTTGAAAGCCAATCTGCCGTTTCTTTATCTAATCCGCCGCCGCGATCACTTCGTGGACCTACATATTTCACTGTAGCAGGAATTCCATAAGTTGCCGTATTATCCGAAACTTCATCAAGCATTTGAGTATCATACGACATGTCTTTTCTGAATTCCTCATGCGCGTCATACGGATTTAACTTTAAAACCGAAAGTAATTCAGAACCGTCGGTTCCTATCCATCTCACAAATCTCGGGAGTTTATTGTATGCGTAAGCAGAGTTCCATGACAGTTTCTGACTATGAAAGTATTTCATACCGCAATGTGCTGCGACCGTAGGAAGCGACCAAGGAAAGCCGAAACAATCAGGTAACATTATGTCGCGTCCTCCTCTTACTCCAAACTCATTGCGATAAAAAGTCTGCCCATAAAGGAAATTCCTTATCAGAGATTCTCCTGATCCGATATTTACATCGTTTGCATCCACAGCGCCACCTGATATATGCCACTTCCCGGCCTTAATATAATTCCTCAGTTGTTCGAATTTTTCCGGATAATATTCTTTTGCCCACATATATTTTATCGCACCTTCAAAATTGAATTGAAAGTTTGGCGAGTCGTTATCATCAAAACGTTGGAAGTTTTGCTCCAATGTATTTTTTATATACTCTCCTATTGTTTCCTTTACCGTCCAGTTCCATTGTGTATCTAAATGAGAATTGGATATGAAGAACAACTTTTTGTCTGCCGCGTTCTTCGGAACAGGTCTGTCACTTGCCGTGATTGCCATTACGCATACAGACGCGTCATTGTTCAAAAGTTCGATAGTAACAGAAGATATTGCTTTCTCTGTATTAGATACTTGAATAGCATTCTCAAATAAAGCATATTTATAATCTTTGTCAATATTACCGGCTGCGTCAATCCGTCCCAATTGCCAGAAAGCAGTGCCTTCACAGCTTTCAGCATGCCAATTGTTGACCGTCAACGTCTGTTTATCGTCCGATGTTCCGTCTGCATAATTAATAGTCAATGAGAGTTCTGCTTGGCCGGTTGTTGCCGTACCCAATATCCACAGACTGCTCGCCCTTTGGGAATTCTCAAAATAAACAGTCTGAACAGATCCGAATTTCTCAGACGAAGCATCGCCTTTGACGGAAGACAAACAAAACGCACAATCCTTATCGAAATCATTAAATATGTATGGAACGTCAGAAAACAATCCTCGAATCTGTTGTGGTAGTCCACCTCTTGATATTTTCTCGTCAGAGAATAAGCTCCACCCGCCGCCAAATATCTCACTATTGCTTTCACCGGAAGTCAATACAATATCGGAATTATATCCACTCAGCTTAATTGGAATATATGACGCAAATAGCAAAAACGGAATATTACATAAAAATGTAATGAACAATAACTTCTTCATATCGGTAAATTAAAAGTACGAAATATTGTGTATATAAGTTCTGTAATCTTTTTCTATATAGATACGGGACAGATTGATATGTTGAATATTTTATTTCAAAATCACACACTATCAGTGCTGGATGCACAACACAAGGCAATAATGCATTACCACTCCTTCTGTTTGAGAAGTCGCATTAACTTAACATCCTAACATACCGTAATATCATCAGAATGAATCCGCATTTAGAATGTTATATCAATAAATAATGTTTACATTAAGTATAAAGTTCGTTGCCTTGGCTGTCAAATTAACAGCAAATCATACCCACTATTTTTTGCAAAATTAATAAATATATGTTTATTTTGTAGCTTTAAGACAAAATTTTATGGTTGTTTAACATGTTGCACCTTCAACATACAAATGCAAATTTATATGATAATTTTCAACAACAGGCTCAGGAGAAATTAAGCTGAAATTGGTTCCTATATAAAAAGACTACGATTTTAGTCACATATAATCATTGTTCTCTTCTGTTGAAATGAAAACAATATAGAGCACTTTCGTATTTTCAGTATTCTGTGATTATTTTGTCTGAGTTTTCTACTCTACCCCGAAAAATAAGCGAGTATTTGCGGGCTGAATCTCCCTTGACCACAAATTCGCGGAATATGAGAGGCATATGCAAAACATTGATATTCAATGTTCTACATTTAGGAACGATTTCCCTGTCATGCAATAAGCACTGTTTCATCATTCGATATAGCCCACTTCAGAGGCTAAAATGCTCAATATCACGCCCTAAAACAGGCATAATCAGAGCCCCAAATGGGCATAACCAGAATGTCAGATGAATTATTATGGACTACATTACAGGGTATGTGAAGAGATTGTACGACCTGAAATGGCCTTCAACGTGTTAAATATAGCATTTCCCCATATCTCTTTTGAGATTTTATTTTGTCAAAATAAAATCAAAAAAAAATGTAAGCTCGTTCCAAAAGTTTTCTTAAAAAGAAATTAGGAACAAGAAAAAGCGTGTGATACCGTAATATACCTGAATACATCGGACAAATTAATAAAATAAATGTTAGCAGCCAACTGTCTATTGCCCGGTTTGAGATTAAATGTAACCGACGTATCATTCGGCTAACTTAAAATGATACAGTCTTTTGCCGAAGTCAAACAAAGATGGTCTTTGGGATACATAGTGTACACATCTGCTACGGATGCTTTTAGGCTATTTCCGGAATGTGTCTGTCATGGACGTTAACATTGACGATATTAGCTGCCATTGAAAGAGCGGAGAGAAACGGATTGTCAAAGAATTTTGATAATTATATAGATATTTTTATCATTTGCTTACATTATGTTATCATCTTCGGTTTGTGAGATATTTATTGAGATATTGCTAAGTAAAATCTTTGGCTATGTATTCGTTTTTATATACCTTTGTCTCAATAAAAGAGATAAGGAGACGATATTTGCATCGTTGATGTCTGTCCTGTCATCCGACCGATTACTAACGGCGACTTTTCATTAAGCTGTCTTACTCGACACTTTCTGGTCGAAAGACACAAGCATCAGGATAACTGTATCGCATCAAGAAAAATCAAATCAGTATGAGGCAGCCACAACTATGCTGTGAGATTCCGCATCAATAACTGGTTCTATTTTTCCATATCGCGAATGATTGTAAGAAGTATAATTTTATGAATATGAAAAGTTTTTTTATTACCTTGTTTGTTGTGCTCTTAAACATAGAGGCATACGGACAGCATGTGTATAAAGGACATGTGACGAATGCCGACAATGAGCCTGTTGAATTTGCAAACGTACTTGTAGAAAGCGGTAACCCCTCGGGGGGGGGGGGAAATGGTACGGTGTGTGACATAAATGGCGATTTCAAACTACAATCTGATATAGAAAATCCGGTTGTAAAGATATCATCCGTCGGATATGTCTCAAAGGTAGTTACCCTCACAAGCGATACCATCAATATTATAAGGTTGAGCCAGGATATGAACATATTGAATGAGGTTGTCGTCAAAGCGCAGCGTCCCCAATACGAGTTGTCATCGGAGGGAATGATTACCAATGTAGCCGGCTCAATTCTTGAGAAGTCCTCCGACGCATACCATCTGTTGAGTCTCGTCCCCGGAATAGAAGTGAAGGGCGAGTCACTGAACGTGCTTGGAAGGGGAAAACCAATAGTCTATATCAACGGCCGACTTGTCCGCAACGACAATGAGATAGCGACATTACAGCCTGATGCCATCAAAAAAGTAGAGGTGATTACCAATCCCGGTGCCAAATACAATGCGAATGTAACAAGCGTCATCAAGATAACGACCAAGAAGAACAGCGAGGGCTTTGCCTTGGATTCAAAATCCACGTTTGTGGTGAATGAGAAGGGACGTCCGAGCTTCATGCAGAACATACTGGTCGGTTATCACACAGGCAAGTGGGACTTCAACGGTCAGCTGTATGGAGCATACACCCAATGGCCTGATGATAAGTATCTTGCAGAGATCGCACATCTGGACAACAAGATGGAGGTTCGCAACAATGGTGTCCAGAGCCGTTCCAAAACCCGTCCCTATGGCAAGCTATCTGTTGACTATGCGCTCAACGACGAGTCCTCCATGGGAGCCTCTGTAAGTTATGACGGAACCCTTAGGATTAAAGGAAATGGCACCATCTACGGATCGATGCTCAAGGATGATATTACCGAAGAGGATCTTACAAGCGACTATACCTATCGTGGCCATTCCGGAATATGGTCGGGCAATGTTTACTATCTCGGCAAGATAGGAGTGTTCGGCATTGACTTCAACGGGGATTTCCTTTGGAACAAGAATAATGAGGACATGGCTACGAACGATATAACCACCCTGAGTTCAGGAGAGACCGACAAGCAAAACATAAACACCTCGCGAACTGACCTTTCGCGTATGCTGGCCGGAAAGCTCGTCCTTGACGCGCCCGTATGGAAAGGCCGGCTGTCCTACGGGCTGGAATATTCGTATGTCAGACGAAACAGCGACTATTCCGTGATTCCACAGGATGTGGTTGACGGAGAACAGAGCTTAATCAAGGAGGGAATGGGCTCTATGTTCCTGGATTATACAAGAAAATTTGGCAAGTTGTCTTTTCAGGCCGGCTTGAGATATGAGAACGTTGATTTTAAGTACTATGACCATTCTGTGTTACAGAAGGCCCAAAGCAAGAACTATTCCGAATGGTTCCCGTCGGCTTCTCTGTCATGGCCAATACACAAGGTGAACTTTCAACTTACATACGCCTCAGACATCTACCGCCCGTCATACTACCAGCTCCGTGACGGTGTCGTATATGACAACCGATATACATACGAGTCTGGTAACCCTTTCCTGAACCCGTCGATAAGCCGCAACCTGGGCCTTTCGGTAAGCTGGAAATGGCTGTACTTCTCCGGCATGTTCTCACGGGTCACAGATGAGATATGCAGTATGCGCCAGCTGTACAAGGATAAACCGAACGCCGTACTGGCAATATACGAGAACGCGGGCGATTACAACAACATGAGACTTCAGCTGTCTGCTTCGCCAACTATAGGAATATGGCATCCGCGCGTCAGCTGCATGTTCTACAAGCAGTGGGACTATCCAGTGGAGAGTTATGGCGCCTCGACTTCATCAATCAACAAACCTTCGGTGTCATGCAGCATCGCAAATATCTTCGATTTCAACTGGCTAACAGCTACGGTGACTTATTCGTTCCAGTCAAAGGGTAATTTTGGAAATGTGCAGATTGTACGGCCCGCCCACGATCTCGATCTCTCCTTTTACAAAGCACTGCTTCACAAAAGCCTGATACTGCAGCTGGACGTCTATGATCTTCTGGGAACGAATGACAGTTATAGTAAACTGCACACAGGACCGATGTTTGAGACCTACTATAATGAATTCTCTACCAGCACGGTAACATTATCCGTGAGATACAAATTCAACGTCTTGAAGAACAAGTATAAGGGCACAGGAGCCGGACAGGCGCAGAAGAGCAGAATGTAAGCCGAAAATACCTGTATGATAAAAATTAAGGGCTGTCATCTATTATGATGTCAGCCCTTTTGGTTATCTTTGAAGTCGTCAAACAAAAATTAACCATGAGTAAAAGTTCACATTTTTTCAGACAACCGATACATGGTCAGTTAATAAAATCAAATCACTGAGTCGTGATAAAATAGTTGAAATGAGCTGCAGGAACGGCGATGAGAAGTGGATAATATGGCTGAGAATCATCGATTCAACAACGCTCAGTCTTTTCTCCAACGCTATATTCAAGTATGTCGGGTGGTATCCTAAGATGTGCAGGAAGAAGGGCGACATCAAGGTGCATTCTCACTTATGAGACACTTGCAGACTGTATGGAGATGAGCTCTGACAGGCAAATGGAATATCGTGAGCAGGCGATTGTGTTCCGCAGGAATGACATAACCATATCGCACGAATTATCACCTACGTGGACATCAAAAAACAGACAGGCAAGACTCATATTTTTGCTGACCAACGATTTTGATATGTTCCCAAAGACTGTTGTGAATATATATCGTCTCAGATGGCAGATAGAGTCTGCTTTTCAAACAGATAAAGCAGAACTTGCCGCTGCGTTATTTTTATGGAGAGAGTACAAATGTCATCAAGAACAGACTCTGGTTCACACTGATAGCAAACATGCCGTTATCCTTGCTTCAAAATTTATTGGAGCGTAACTGAAGTTTCTCGGGACTGGCCACCATGGTTAGAATGGACCTCATGTATTATCGCAATATGTATACGTCCTTTGTCAGCCAGATGCTGACATGAAAAGAATGCTTGCTGAGGTTTCAGAATCACCTTCGCAACAGAACGAAAAAGAATAAGGTGGCTTGTACAAGATAATAGAAAGCCCCAACTCCTATGTTTCAAGAAATTGAGGAAGGAATGTTATGGTTTACCGGACAGAAATATTTTTAAATATCTGTAAATCTAATGATTAGCGAAAACAGTTGCGTTTATAATGTAAGTTCGACGAACTCACATTAATATAATGCCACCTGTTTCAAATTATAACTTCAACAATGTTACCTGCATTTCTGATAAAGCTCCACCAGATTTGCCCTAGGAATTCCTTTTTTGACCAATGCATCCAAATCCTCACGCGCCTCGTCTTTCCGTTTCAAAATAATACGAACATTAACTCTACCAAGACGATAATCTATATTGGAAGGATCGAGCTCTATTGCCTTACTATAATCAAATTCAGCTAAATCATACATTTTACGTTCTAATTCCATTCCGGCACGTGCTGCGTAAGCTACCGCACTGTCTGGATATAAATCAACAAGCTTGTTTATCTGATCCATTGCCTCGGTAAAATGGTTATCCTTTTGATTCAGCAAAGCAAGTCCCAATCTTGCCTCAAAATGACGGGGAATAATACTTATGAGACTTTCATAATCCAATCGTGCAAAATTATATCTGTGCTGTTTTTCATTCACATACGCTCTATAAAAAAGTGCCGCGATATTATTTGGATCACGTCTTAAAACATAGTCATACTCATCACGCGCATATTGCCATTGCTCAAGCAGGACATTCCAACTTGCTTTCTTAAGACGTAAGTCTAAAGAGTCTGGCTTATAACTTAAGGTTTCGGTAGCGGCAGAAAGGCTGTCGCGCAAAGCTTGATAACTTTGCGCGTCAACACCCTCATATATACAAATTGATAAGATCAGACAAGATAATGCTTTTTTCATGTCTATGACATTTATATATATATGCAAGTTCGACATAAACTATAATTATACAAAGGTAGATATTTGGTGTCTTGTTCCCCAAAGAGAGCCCATATCATAACCTTATGGAGTATGTATCATAGCTGAAGATATCTGCGTTTGGCATGGATTTGACAATCTACGGAATTCTGAAATATCATTTACTATATCGAACTCATATATATTCTACATTTTGGTAATGCTAATCTGTTACTTATTTTTTATATAATTTACAATCCATTCTCCTACTTCTTTTGTGCCATAGGCAGCACCACCTTCAACCTGTATTTCCGGTGTACGGACATTTGACTCAAGAGACGCATCTACTGCATCCCGAATGAGTTTTCCTTCCTCCATCATATTAAAATGTTCAAGCAACATGGCAACCGAAAGTATCTGGGCTAATGGATTGGCGATATTTTTGCCTGTAGCCTGCGGCCAGGATCCATGAACCGGTTCAAATACAGGAGTACCACTTCCAACTGAAGCTGATGGTAATAAACCCATTGAACCAGATATACAGCTGGCCTCGTCTGTAAGAATGTCACCAAACGTATTTTCTGTTACCATCACATCAAAGAAAGACGGTTCTACAATCATCCTCATTGATGCATTGTCAACAAACATATAATCTACATGTACCTCTGGATAAGCCGGCTCCATCTCACGTGCGATCTGACGCCACAGACGCGACGATGCGAGGACATTCGCTTTATCAACTACCGTAAGATGCTTTTTGCGTTTCATCGCATACTCGAATCCAACTTTCAAGATACGTTCAATTTCTGGACGTGTATAATAATCCGTATCATAAGCTTTATCATTGTCCTGGTATTTCTCACCAAAATACATTCCTCCTGTAAGCTCTCGGATACATACAAAATCAGCATCGCGCACAAGTTCTTCCTTTAATGGCGACATATGGAGTAAACATTTGAACGTCTGAATAGGACGTATGTTGGCGTAAAGTCCTAATTTTTTACGCATTGCGAGCAGACCTTGTTCAGGACGAACCTTTGCTGTCGGATCATTGTCGAACTTGGGATGGCCAACCGCAGCGAACAATACGGCATCCGAGTCCTTACACGTCTGATAAGTCTCATCCGGGAAAGGATCTCCAACCTTATCTATTGCATCTGCGCCACAGATAGCCTCATGATAAATAAATTCATGTCCAAACTTTTCTGCAATGGCATCCATTACAGCTTTACCTTGTTTCATTATCTCCGGTCCTATACCGTCTCCGGCCAATACTGCTATATTAAGTTTCATAATATTATATCTTTCAATTTTATTTATTATCGTTTTGTTCTTCAAACATATTAAGCATTTTTATCGTAGCCTTTATGGCTGCCTCTGTCTGGTCCGCATCAAGTCCACGGGTTCGTATCATTTTGTCTCCGAAACGCCATGTTATGACAGTCTGAACAAGAGCATCTGTACGACCTCCCGGTGGAATAGTTACAGCATAATTTTCAAGTAGTGGGAACGTACGCCCAAGTTTTTCCTTATATATCCTTCTCAGTGCTTTTACAAAAGCATCGTATTGACCGTCTCCTGTAGAATCAGCTTCATACAGATTCCCATTTATTGAAACCTTAACACTTGCAAGAGGCTTAAGGCCATAGGCAAGAGACACCATATAGCTTACTAACTTTATTTTATTCTCAGGAGCCGAATGTTTCAAGACATCGCTGACTATAAACGGTAAATCGTCTTGCGTGACAATTTCTTTTCTGTCTCCCAATTCCGTTATACGCTTTGTGACCTTTCTGGTCTGTTCCGGTGTGAGTTCCAGTCCCAATTCCTTAAGATTACGGGCAATGTTAGCCCTGCCGCTATTCTTTCCCAAAGCGTATTCACGCTTTCTGCCGAAACGCTCAGGAATAAGATCATTACAATATAGATTGTCTTTATTATCTCCATCCGCATGTACACCAGCAACTTGAGTGAAAACATTCTCACCCACAATTGGCTGATTCGGCGCTATGGCAATACCTGAATATCCTTCAACAAGCCGGCTTATATCATTAAGCCGATTTTCTTTAATATTTGTTTTTGCATGAAACTGATCTTTCAATATGGCCTGTACACTGGCAAGCGGAGCATTTCCACATCGTTCACCCAATCCATTAACAGTCACATGCAACCCTTTTGCACCACTAAGCACAGCAGCCAAAGAATTACTTACTGCCAGATCGTAATCGTTGTGCGCATGAAAGTCAAAGTGAGCATTCGGATAGCGTTTTATCATCTTCCTGAAAAACTCAATCACTTGAAGAGGATTAAGCACTCCCAACGTATCCGGCAACATAAATCTCTTTATACCTGTATCTATGAGAGCATCCATCATCTGATACACATAGTCAGGAGAATTCTTCATTCCATTGCTCCAGTCTTCCAGGTAAAGATTTACGTCAATACCCCTTTCTTTTGCATATTCCAACGAATTCTTTATATCATTTATGTGCTCTTCCGGAGTCTTATGCAATTGGTGTGTACAATGTTTCAATGATCCTTTCGCAAGTAAATTTATCACCTTGCAGCCACAATCACATATCCAATCTATTGATAAATTACCATCTACAAAGCCCAACACCTCAACTCTGTTGAGCATATCAACCTGCTTTGCATAACGGCATATCATACTGACCGCATCTTTCTCACCGTCTGATACACGTGCCGATGCAACCTCAATACGGTCAACATTGATATCCTTAAGTAGCATTTTTGCCATCATCAGTTTCTCATGTGGCAGAAAAGATACACCGCTGGTCTGCTCTCCGTCTCTCAAAGTGCAGTCCATTATCTCTATAAACGGAGATATTCTCTGATAAGTATTTACCTTTGTTTCTCCCATTCCTCTATTTTATCTTTGTTCTGCAACAGATAATCTATGTCGTCAAGTCCATTCATGAGACAATGTTTCTTATATGCATTTATTTCAAATGTCTCAGTTCTACCTGTTGCCAGATTTATAACTTTTTGATTTGGTAAATCAACTTCAACCTCCATATTGGGATTTTTATATATTTCTTCAAAAAGTTCTTTCAGGAAAGACTCTGTAACTACTACCGGCAAAACAAAATTATTAAGTTCATTCTGTTTATGTATGTCAGCAAAAAAACTGCTGATAACAACTCTGAAACCATATCCTGCTATTGCCCATGCAGCATGTTCACGACTGCTCCCTGACCCGAAATTCTTTCCGGCTACCAATATGCAACCTTTATACTTCGGATCATTTAATACAAAATCTTTCTTTAGAGAGCCATCCTTATTATATCTCCAATCTCTGAAAAGATTCTCACCAAAACCTTTTTTATCTGTTGCCTTTAAAAAACGTGCGGGAATTATTTGATCTGTATCTACGTTTTCTAACGGGAGAGGTACACATGTACTTGTTATTATATTGAATTTCTGTTTCATATCTTTATTTTTTTCAAATCATCGTTCTCGGATCTGTGATAACACCGGTAACCGCAGCGGCTGCAGCAACCAACGGACTAGCCAATATAGTACGTGCGCCGGGACCTTGACGGCCTTCAAAGTTACGATTACTCGTGGATACTGAATATTTGCCGGCTGGAATCTTATCATCGTTCATAGCCAGACAAGCAGAACATCCGGGCTGTCGTATTGCAAATCCTGCATCCTCCAATATCTTATCCAGTCCTTCCTCTCTTATCTGACGGTCAACAGCCCACGACCCTGGCACCAACCAAGCAGTAATATTATCCGCCTTTTTCTTTCCCTTCACAAGAGAAGCGAACGCACGAAAATCTTCTATTCTTCCATTAGTACAAGCACCAAGGAACACATAGTCCACTTTATGTCCTATGAGTTTCTGTCCTGGTTCAAAGCCCATATAATTAAGCGCTTTCATGAAAGATGCTTTCCCTGCATCTTCTATTTCATCTAAATTAGGAATGCTTTCAGTTATACCGATGCCCATACCTGGGTTTGTGCCGTATGTAATACGTGGCTCTATATCTGCTGCATCAAAATGCAGCTCTTTATCAAATACTGCATCATCACCACTTTTCAATGTTTTCCAATATTCAACGGCCTTATCCCAGTCTTCACCTTTAGGAGCATATTCTCTACCTTTAAGATATTCGAATGTAACCTCGTCTGGAGCGACAAATCCACCTCTTGCTCCCATTTCGATAGAGAGATTACAAAGAGTGAGACGTCCGTCCATTGACATGTTTTTTACGACCGAGCCGGAATATTCCACAAAATATCCTGTTGCGCCTGAAGTTGTCAGCTTTGCCATCAGAAACAAGGCAACATCTTTTGCTGTAACGCCTTTAGCCAATACTCCATCTATATTTATTCTCATAGACTTGGGCTTCTGCTGTAATATACATTGTGAAGCCAGCACCATTTCCACCTCACTCGTTCCAATGCCAAATGTAACAGCGCCTACAGCCCCATGAGTTGATGTGTGGGAATCGCCACATACAATGGTCATTCCAGGTAATGACAACCCCTTTTCCGGTCCAACAACATGTATTATGCCATTGTCTTTAGACATCATTCCAAAATGCGTAAGTCCAAATTCTTTAGCATTCTTTGCCAATGTATCCACCTGTTTCCTTGACACAGGATCCTCGATTTCCTTATCCTGATCATGCGTAGGCGTATTATGGTCCGGCATACAGAATATCTGTTTCGGTCTGAAACATTTCAAACCGCGTTCTCTTAATCCCTCAAAAGCCTGAGGACTGGTTACCTCATGACAATATAACCTATCAATATATAATTGTGTCGTTCCGTCCTCCAAAAGTTGCACGACATGTTTATCCCAAATCTTATCAAATAATGTATTCATGTTTTATCTTTTAAATTTATTAATACAATCAATATAAGCCTCGACAGATGCTGTCACAATGTCCGTATTCGCTCCGAAACCATAATATACATGTCCGTTATATTCAACTTGCATATGCACTTTTCCGACATCATCAGATCCTTTACTTATTGCCTGAATAGTAAATTCTTTCAGAGTCATATGCTTTTGAATGATTTTTTTCAATGCACATATTGCAGCATCTACAGGTCCGTTACCGGTAGATGCCTCTTCAAACTTCTGACCAGAGATATCAAGTCCTATGCTTGCCACGCTTCTCACTCCCATTCCTGTTGTAACCTGGAGGAAGTCCAGTTTTACAGCACGTGTTTCTGCTATATCCGCACCTGCCAGCATAAGTATGTCATCATCGTTCACTTCCTTTTTCTGATCGGCCAGTTTAAGGAATTTCTGATATATCTTATCAACCTTTGCTTCATCTCCTACCTCTACGCCAAGAACACTTAGTCTGTATTTCAATGCAGCTCTTCCAGAACGTGCAGTTAAGACAATCGAATTATCATCAAGTCCCACATCCTTAGGATTCATAATTTCATATGTTGATACATTCTTCAAGACACCATCCTGGTGAATACCGCTTGAATGAGCAAAGGCATTACGTCCTACAATAGCTTTATTAGGTTGCACGGGCATATTCATCAAGCTCGAAACCATACGGCTTGTAGGATATATTTTTGTCGTGTTTATATTGGTCTCGATGTTAAGCTTGTGACATTTCAAAATCATTGCGATCTCTTCCAGAGACGTATTACCAGCTCTCTCACCTATTCCATTAATAGTAACCTCTACCTGGCGTGCACCGTTCAGTATTCCGCTTAGCGTGTTTGCCGTTGCGAGTCCAAGATCATTGTGACAATGTGTCGAAATAATGGCCTTATCAATACCATCGACATGTTCCATCAGATACTTTATCTTATTTCCGTATTCTTCAGGCAGACAATATCCTGTTGTATCCGGAATATTGACAACTGTTGCTCCAGCCTTTATAACTGCTTCCACAACTCTAGCCAAATACTCATTATCAGTACGTCCGGCATCCTCTGCATAAAACTCCACATCATCCACATAACGTTTTGCATACTTAACAGCAGCAACAGCACGCTCGAGAATTTCTTCCCTATTCGATTGGAATTTATATTTAATATGCGAATCCGATGTTCCTATTCCCGTATGAATTCTCTTATGCTTTGCATATTTCAATGATTCCGCAGCTACATCTATATCCTTCTCGACTGCTCTTGTCAAGGCACATATGACAGGCCATGTCACAGCTTTTGATATTTCAATAACAGAATTAAAATCTCCAGGACTAGAAATGGGGAAACCTGCTTCGATAACGTCAACCCCCAACTGTTCCAGTTGCTTAGCCACTTGTATTTTTTCTACCGTGTTCAACTGACATCCTGGGACTTGTTCACCGTCACGGAGCGTGGTATCAAAAATGAATAATCTATCTGTCATATATTTTCTAAATTATTATATTTGTAGTTACATTGTTCTCATTAATAAAAAAACCTTTCACACTCAGGGTAAGTGAGAAAGGTCTGTTATTTTTACATACATGCTTTCAGTAACATTCTACGACTTACCCGCTTCAACCAATTCAATTAGCTGAATAATAATAATCGTATGTAGAATATTCTGAGATACTATCATTGTCTCTTTGCTTTTAGTTGTGTGCAAAGATAATCATATTATTTACAACAACAAACAATTTACCACTTTTTTAGTCAAATAAATTTCATTTTGCAATAAAACTGAATATTATTTTACGACATTTACTGTTTATCTTAATCTTATAGCTTACAATCAATATCTAAAAATGTCTCTATATGATAGCCCGACCAGATTCTCAATGCATACGCATATTCAAAAACAATCATTCCATATTGTTTGACTTTATTACAACTGTACGAAACCAGTCGCGTAAAATTCCTCCTTCACGATTCTGGGAATCAGAAACCATTATTATCACTTGTGAGCCATCAGACAACTTCGGGCCAAGACACATACCTTCATAATTAGCCAATGAATGATTTAAAAGTGTGAGTCTGGTCGTCCATTCGCATAATATATCCTTACGCAATTCTTCTACAGAAGACGCATTCTGCTTTTCTATAAGTAATGATTTTTGCGGGAAAACACGATATAATTTACATACCACATATGCACCAAGGATATTTTTCGGAACACGGAATTCACGTTCAAGAACAATCAGAGAACCGTCATCCAAAGCTAAAAGCTCACTGACTCCATGCGCATAATATTTCCCCTTATTATCTGCCTGTGGTCTGTCCAACCTATACAAGTATTTGGAAACCAATCTCAAATCAGTATCAAAAGCCTGAAGAGTTACAACTGCCGCTGAATCGGTCGCCAACATTTCATCCGCATTTGAATACATATTTTCTGTACAAGTCCATAACAAATCAGTATTTTCATTGTACGATAAAGATTCGTATCCATAATTTTTTGATGCAGCCTCTAGGCTAAACTCCCGTCCGGTGAATGTTCCAACCGAGTCATATTCCATTATTCTACCATCACTCTCTCCTACAATCAATACAGTTTTTCGCTTTGGGATATACGCAATGCCCTCTGCATCACGATTCGGAACATTTGAAGCGATAAATCCTTTATTTTCTATATTTAATATATTCCCGTTTATGGAATCGACATCTATTTTGAAAATAAAATATCCATCTTTCTCTGATTTATCGCTAACCAAAGCATACAGATTATCTTTTATGCGAGTTATTCCACTGTAATTACCCGCCGGAATATTCTTGCCAAAAGCCTTTTGTTCATTAACTGTCACAAGTAGTTGAGCATATCCATTCAGTGAAATGACTGAAATAAACACACAGACACAAATTCTTAAAGAAATTCTCATTTTATGATGTAATATTTTAAGCGATACAAACTTACATAAATAATATCATCCGACAATACTGATTTCTGAGTATTTATCTATTTTTACCGAATTTGCAATAGTCTATTATAAGTAATATACCGCAATTACGTTTACTAATGTTTTTTTTACTCAAATATTATAATTACTTTTGTAACACGAACAGAATAAATGTTAATATATGAGACTTTCAGAATTGAAAACCGGCGAACGCGGCGTAATTGTTAAAGTAATCGGACACGGAGGCTTTCGCAAACGCATTGTTGAAATGGGATTTATAAAGGGTAAGATTGTCGATGTGCTACAGAACGCCCCGCTTCAGGATCCTGTTAAATATAAGGTTATGGGTTATGAAATCTCATTGCGGCGTTCTGAAGCCAGCATGATTGAGATAATATCTGTTGAAGAGGCCAGACAATGGCTTAACAAATACCCCAATTCACAAGAACTTGGTATTCCGGACAAAGAGGATGATGATCCAGTACCGCTGAGTGACAAAGAGTTACACGATGCAGCGCTTAAAAAACGACGCATTATAAATGTCGCACTCGTAGGAAACCCTAACTGCGGTAAGACTTCATTGTTCAATTTCGCATCCGGAGCCCACGAGAAAGTCGGCAACTACTCCGGAGTTACCGTTGACGCTAAAGAAGGTCATGCAACATTCGAAGGCTACGAATTTAATATTATTGATCTTCCCGGAACATACTCGTTGTCTGCGTACTCTCCGGAAGAACTCTACGTGCGCAAACAACTCATAGAGAAAACTCCTGATGTTGTAATAAACGTGATAGATACAAGCAATCTTGAGCGAAATCTGTATCTTACGACACAATTAATCGACATGCACTTGCGTATGGTTTGTGCACTCAACATGTTTGACGAAGCCGAAAAGAGAGGCGACCATGTCGATTATACCAGATTAGGTCAGCTTTTCGGAGTCCCGATGATACCGACAACATTCACGTCAGGACGCGGTGTTGAGCTTTTGTTCCATATAATTATAAATATGTATGAAGGATTGGACTTCCTCGACGACAAAGGAAACCTTAATCCGGAAGTGGCTGAAGAGATAAGACAGTGGCACCTGCAATACGACAAAGAGAGCGGCAATGATCACGAAGAGGATTTTGCAAGCGGTATAAAACCACGTAATAATGTGTTCCGCCATATACATATCAACCATGGCACATATATTGAGGAAGGCATCAAGGCCATACAAAAAGAGCTGAAGAAGCCGGGAAATCCGAGACACCTATACTCCACACGATATCTGGCCATAAAACTTCTTGAAGGAGATAAGGAAGCAGAGAAGTTACTTGCTTCATACAAGAATGTGGACAAAATACTTAAAGTGAGGGATTACGCTGTCGAGAACGTGAAGAATTACACTAAGGAAGACTGCGAAACTGCCATAATGAACGCAAAATACGGATTCATACACGGTGCGCTTCATGAGGCTAATTACGAAACAGGAAACAAAAAAGACACATATCAGACAACCCACATCATTGACAATGTGATAACCAACCGATATATAGGTTTCCCGATATTCATAATATTATTATGGATAATGTTCGAGGCGACATTCTCACTCGGACAATACCCTATGGATTGGATTGAAGCCGGAGTAGCGTGGATTGGCGAAACGGTGAAAACATACATGGCAGACGGCCCATTGAAAGACATGATATGCGACGGAATCATCGGAGGCGTAGGATCTGTAATCGTATTCCTCCCGCAGATTCTCATTCTGTATCTTTTCATATCCTATATGGAAGACAGTGGCTATATGGCACGGGCCGCATTCATAATGGATAAACTGATGCATAAAATCGGATTGCACGGAAAGTCGTTCATACCACTCATCATGGGATTCGGATGTAACGTGCCGGCAGTTATGGCCACGCGCACAATAGAAAGCCGCCGGTGCCGTTTCATCACAATGCTCATAATACCACTTATGAGCTGTTCTGCCCGACTTCCAATATACATAATGATAACCGGCATCATGTTTCCACATGCATATCAGTCTGCCATAATGATGGCTCTGTATCTCACGGGTATTGTGATGGCTGTTATAATGAGTCGTTTGTTCAGTCGTTTTCTTATAAAAGACGAAGATACACCTTTTGTAATGGAGCTTCCACCATATCGTTTCCCTACCGCTAAAGCCATAGCAAGACATACATGGGAGAAAGGAAAACAATATCTGAAAAAGATGGGCGGCATAATACTTGTGGCAAGCATCATAGTATGGGCATTAAGCTATTTCCCGCACAATGATCAGCTCGACAGACAGCAGCAGGTGGAGAACAGCTATATCGGCCAGATAGGAAAATTCATTGAGCCGGTATTCACCCCACAAGGATTCAACTGGAAACTTGATGTGGCAATCGTATCCGGTGTGGGAGCAAAAGAAATTGTGGCATCAACCATCAACATACTTTATTCATCTGAATCGGCAGACAACACGTCCGACGACCTTGACGAATCTGAATACGGCACCATCAGACAACAGATGAATCTCGACAACATAACACCTCTGACAGCAATAAGTTTTCTGGTATTTATTCTACTCTATTTTCCATGTGTGGCTACCATAGCTGCGATAAAAGGTGAGACAGGCTCATGGAAATGGACTGCCTTCGCAATGATATATACCACTGCACTCGCATGGATAACGTCTGCGGCAGTATTCCAGATCGGACGACTGTTAGGCGCATGAGTTTGGTGGATTGAATGAAATCAAGATAAGACGGTCACAGATACACCACATGTGAAAACGGACATGAACCACTATATAAAGATAATGTCAATAATCATCGGGGCTCTGATGCAGATATGCACAATATCTGCACAGACTCCCGTTGCCAACAGAGTGAAAGCTGCGGCCGAGAATCTGCCTGAGGGATGTAAAGTGGTGGCAAAATACACAGACAATAAATATCATTGCCTGTTTTATACCATGCATAACCGTCTTTACAAATATGACGTTATAACAAACAGAAACACAGACATCAACTTCACGCCCTTCGCTTATTCATCCATAACAGCTTCTTATATAGCCCCCAAAGGAAAATACATTTTCGTTTGCATCGAAAGAAATCCATTCTCCCAAAATTCACCGGAAAACAATCGCGAACTGTGGAGAATAAGTCCGGACGGAAAGGAAAGTACAAAAATAGACGAAGGCCTGAAAATAATAAAACGCAAAGGATGCTTCATCATACAGAAGCTCTCAAGAATGAAGAAGAAAAAACAGAAAAACGGTTCACGGATGCAATGGATGATGAGAGACCACTATTATGATTTAGACGGACATATCATTTGGGCTAAGGACGAGTACGAATATGAAAGAGAATGATTTCAAACACAGCAAAACGCACAAATTGATAATTGCGGAAATCAATTTTAAAACTTGGCACATCATAAAAACGTCCACAAAACGAATATAAAGTGGCAGTTTGGATTCAGCATGTATCAGTTTCAATAAAAGGATGCTGCCTAGCTCCAAGATAAATATTGGGCTCATCCGACATTTCGAGTGATAAGTTAACGCGAGTTCGACGAATTGTAAGTCCTTGAAAAATTTGGTGATTAGCGAAAATTGTTGTAACCTTATAGCGTTGGTTTATAAAGTTTAATGAATGTCCGCAAGTTGCCAATCAATAAATTCGATGTTTAAAGTTCGCCCTATACGTACATGCGCAAAGTTCGAGCCTGTCAAAGAGTCTGAAGCCCAAATACCTTCTGTTGAACTTATAACAGAACTCGTTAAGGTAGAGTTGCAGGAACTCTGCTTTTATGTCATGGTACGTGTCCAGTATGCTCCTTTTGGCATTGCTGATGGCAATGTGCACCCAAGGCAGAACTTTCCCGACACTCTTTTTGTCATCCGCAACTACGGCATGGTGGGAGGTTGTCACTCCGTCCTTTTCAAGAGCGGCATAACTGCTGAACCCGTCCGTGGTCACATCGGCGTTTCCGTCCGTCCCCGTCTTTATCTTGCCCGTGATGGTGGAAGCCTTAAAATCGCCGATGACCAGCATCTTTATATGCCCGACAGTTTTGGGCGTACTGTACTTTCTGGCAGGAGGCGTAGCGGACCGGCTGCTTTCGGCCATGACAAGGACGGAAGTCTTGCGCTGGCTTCCACGCCCTCGCTTCAGCGGAC
>ERZ827168.822-NODE-822-length-47360-cov-10.916563_pt1 | contig 47360 bp, 56 predicted proteins | sample MGYA00519868_ERZ827168 | MGnify/ENA primary metagenome ERZ827168 (study PRJEB31778, sample SAMEA3449271) | human gut metagenome | biome: human gut; feature: human-associated habitat; material: faeces | place: United Kingdom | collected 2010/2012 ...
CATTTTCACTAATTATTTGTTTTTTTATTAGGGACATTTTCACTAATTATTCACATATTTGTTTGGTATTATAGTAGTTCACACATATAATTTTATAATTAATTTTAAAAGAAATGGGAATAAATATACTTCACTAATACTAGATACTAAAGTTAAAGCTACGGCTATTAATAAAATTATCAAATATTTCTTCATAAAATTCTTTGTCTTCATATCTTTTTTCTGAAATATTTGAATTAACAAATACCTACTAAAGGTTATACTATAAATCGTTAATACAATAATTACTAAAGAATTAATTAACGTATGCGGAATAATATATAAAATAACTGCTAATATAGATTTAAATCCATAAGTAATTATTAATGATGAAGTAGTAAACCCAATAATAAACCCTTTTAAATAAGTTAAAAAGATATTTACTAAGATTCCCAAGATACTAAGTCCCAGAACCCATATTACTATAACATAAAAGTAGTTTAAACTAAGCATATTCTTTAAACTATCCAGATAACTATAATCAGATGAATTGACATTACTAAAAAACTTCGTAATATGTTCTACTACTAAGCTTTTATCATTAGTATTAATAGCCATTATAAATATTGATCCGGTTATAATACCAATAATAAATACACTAAATGCGATAATATTTGTTCTTGTATTTGGAATTATTAATTTAAAGATATTGTTGCGTTTCATATTTTCACCTAATTAAGTATATTAATACTTATTGTAATTATTCCATTTATTTAGTATAATTATACTGAGGTGTAAAAATGAGTAAGAAGAAAAAGAAATATAAATTAACGTTTTCCAAAGTATTAGTAATAATTATGTTAGTATTATCATTAGCTAGTGTCATTATTGGTATTATTAGTGTTTTTTAGATATAATAAAACCCTGATTCAACATATCCAGGGTTTTTATTTTGTCCTTATTTAAATACTACATAAAGAATAACTAATGATACTAAAATTGTAAATATAGCTAGTAATGAGTATGAAGCAAAACCTTTACTTTGTTTTTCATCACCCATATCGATGATATTAGTATCATTTTTAAATGTTGGATTAGCTTCTTCTTCGACAGGAATTTCTTCCGGCTCGTTAGTGCCTACTACAAATGACATATTAGGAGTAGATATTGTTTGATAATTTTCAACTTTAGTAGCACTATCTTGTCTAATTAATTCAAGTAATGATATACCTTTAACTCTACTAGAATATCTATTTATAAACCAATTTAAAAAGTTTTGATATTTATCACTATTAATTACTGTTATTTCATTATCAATCTGTAAATTATTACTAGATAATACTTTATATGCACTATTAATTAAATATCCACATACCGCATCTACTTTACCATAATTATCAGCATTTCCTTCATTAAGATAATTAACAATCTCATCGTTAAACACTGGTAATATTAAAGTAATATCATAATCATCAATATCCTTAAATACTGCCTTAACATTTTCTTCTACCCAAATTTTATCGTTTTTTAAAACATCATATTTATCCATATTAGACTTTATATCGATAACCATTTTAACAGTATGACTAACGTTTTTAGGAATTGTAATATAATAATTAACGTAATCGGTCTTAACATAATATACATTGTGTCTTAATAATTTCAAAAATAAAGTTGTTTCCACTATTGTGCCTCCCTATTATGTCTTAATTATAACAAAAAAAAATTAAAAAGGAAATACCTTTTTAACTTAAATTTTTACTAGTTCTATTTTTTAGTTGTTTTTACTTGTTTTTTTAATAAATCTCTAATTTCAATAAGAAGTAATTCTTCATTACTTTTAACTTCTTCTTTCGGAGCTTCTTCTTTTTTCTTTTCTTCTTTCTTTAATAATTTCTCTTTAGACTTTTCTAAGTTTTCTGTTAACTTATTAATACCTTTTACAATAATAAAAATACAAAAAGCAATTATTAAAAAGTTAACAATCTCTTGAATAAAATTACCATAATTAATTACCGCATCTCCTAATTTAATTGAAAGGCTAGTAAAATCAATTCCCCCAATAGCAATACCTACTAAAGGCATAATTACATCATTTACTAGTGAAGTTACAATCTTACTAAAAGCTGTCCCCATTACCACACCAACAGATAAATCAATAACATTACCTCTAGCAATAAAAGTTTTAAATTCATTAAATATTTTCTTCATTATTTTCCTCCTACTTTTCTAAAAAATTACAATGTTTACAATATTCCTCAACTTTAGTATGATTCTTAAACCCTTTAATCATATTATCAACTCTTTTAGAACTTAGTATTTTATCTAGTTCATTAGTATAAATATTACCAAGATTTATCTCTCCTGTTGAATCTAAACAGCATGGCACCACAGTACCATCACATAAAATACCAATATGATCAATTAATCCGTAGCACGTACCTTTTTCTTCATAATAGTTATTACTTAAATCCGGCCAAATAAACTCATGAAACTTAGTTAAATATAGTCTATCATTTATTTTTATCTGACTATCTTTATTTAGTGCTTTATTATCTAACTTATATCTATCACAAATACTTTTATAAATAATGTCTTCATTCTCATTAAACGCCCATAATCTTAAAACAACATAAGTATTATTTTTAATTAATGTATCAATACAATTATATATATTATTTAAATATTCTTCTAAAGATAAGTGATACTTACTATTATAACTATGTAATGATATATTAACTTGTCTAATATTCTTAATATCTTTTATTTTATCTATTAAATACCCATTAGTAGTTATATTAATATAAAAACCTAAACTAGATGCTAAATCAATAAAATAATTAATATCTGGATGCATTAAAGGTTCCCCTAAAATATGTAAATATATATATTTAGTATAATCTTTAATCTTAAGAAGAATAGTCTTAAACTCCTCTCTAGTCATATATCTAATTTCTCTTTTATTCTTAATACAAAAACTACATGATAAATTACAAGAATTAGTTATTTCAATATATATCTTTTTAAAACGCATACTATTTCTTTCTTACTAACTTTCTACCAGTTAATAACGTTTCTATATCATCAGTATAATATCCTATAGAATAATCATCATAACAATGATTTACATATTCTTGTCTAATATTTGGAAAATGTTTAACTTGAAAATCACTTATTTTTTTATAATTAGTACTATGAATAGTTAAACAATATGTATAAGTATCTTCAAAGTTTTCTAAATCAATATTTTTAATAACCTCTAAATAATTATCAAAACCATATTTACCAATAAACTTTACTACTTCATTAATACTTTCCCATAATCCAACTTCGTCATTACCTTTAACAAGTGTTTTTTTAAGATAGTTAGTAATAATAATAAAGAATTCATAAATATTAAAATCTTCATTATCATAGTAATTTATCCTACAAACATTATTCCCATTAGATGAGCCTAACCTAACTGCTATATATTCTCTTACATCTTGACTATTTATAAGTAATGAACACATACCATACAGCACATCTTTTGTCTTATCATTAATAATAAATTCAATATATGGATGCACATCCCCACATGAAGAATAAGTTTCAATATCATTTTCTACACAATACGTTAAAAGACACTCAAGCCCAACATTATCTTCAGCTATTTCTGAAATTAATTTCTTACTATTTTCTTTAATTTGACTAAAAGGTACTAGTCTATACACTAATTATCACCATACTTTCTTAAGGCACTTTTACTATAGCAAAACTAAATATAAAAGTCAATATTCTCTACCTAGTAAATCTCTTTGCTCTAACCATTGTATTTAAGTTATAACCATCTCGTAAATCTTTTAAATACTGTCTTAAAAAATATACTTTATCTAAATTATTATCGAACACTAAATCAACAAACTCTAAAACTCTCTTTAAATCAATAACATTATACAAACATTCATCTGTTTTAAACAAAATAAATTCATTACTCAATTTATAATCTAAAAAGTCCTCATCCAAATTTCCTTGCTTTGCTGTTAACAACATTTTTGTAAAAGTATTTATATTGTTTTGCCAAATAATTGCATTTGTTGTGGCATTAGGATTTCTAAACTCAATCGTATTTTTCTTGTGATTATCTTTTGGATTTTTAAAATCAACATTGCAAAAATTTATTGCGTAACGTCTATCTTCTTGCACATCTATCAGAATATCTCTTAAATGACGCACCGAAGTTAATTTATCTATATCATCAAAACAATAATACAAAATATCTGCAATTGGTCTTGCATAATGCATTTGCATTTTTCGCCCATTAATTTTATCTCCATAAGCAAATCTAAATATTACACTTTCATACAATGCATACATTTTTAAAAATTGTCGCCACGTCTCGATTTTTTGACCCAAAATACATGTCCCAACATGAATATGCCCACCAGCATAATGAACAGTATCAGCACCTTTTTTAGATAAATATTTACAAACATTACGCAACTCTCTCCAGTACTTAATATCATCCGTCATAACTGGTGATTTCACTTCACCACCTGAATCTAACGAATAGTCAATATCAGATGACCAATCATGTAATTCTCTTCTAACATACTTATCGGTTTTTGCCTTAGACAATCCTTCATACTCTATCTCACAACCAAAGGTTACATTTTTAGGTAAGTTCAACGTATCTCTATACTCCAATAAATATTGTTTTACTTCTGTTAACAGTTTTTGTAAGTCAATTCCTCTTAAACTAGAAAACATATCATTCTTTTTTGAATCAATAAACTCATATTTCATAGATATCTCCCTATCTCTTTCTTACTCTACTTAAGTTTTTATTTCTGTCCTGTGTCTTATCTTGTAACATGTCTAAATTGTTACACTTTATCTCAAGAATCTTTCTTAAATCTTTCAACTCATCCTCACGTATATATTTATAAATAGTAAGATATTCTTCTAATGTATCTTCAACTACATTTTTAATAAAAAACTTTTTGATTTTCATAATCCATATTGCATATAACCATACTGAAAAAACATATAAAGAAGAATGTCGAAAATTTTCTTTACCTGTTTCCTGCCTTAATATTTTATCATCCTTTGATTTAATATACTGTGTAACTATTACAACATCTTCATTATATAATTGATCTTCTTCTGTTAAATATTCTTTAGTAACTACATTAACATCCATAATCTTTAATAAATCATTTAATTCTTCTTCCGTCATACTTAATATTTCATCAATGTTTTTTAAATTAATTTTATTATTAACCTTATATGTAACTACTGTTCTCTCATATAATCCAGTATTATTTATCATCCAAGCACTTGAATACTCAACAATATTATCACCACCAACAGCACGTATATTTTCTTTAAAAATGCCATTAGAAGTATTAATAGTTTGAATATATGCTGGTTTAGATACTATATCTCTTTTAAACGCTTTATCATTTTTAAAAGAATTAGAATTAAGCACTAATACAGTTGATAAGAAAAAAGGAAAACTTTTATCTAAAATAATACAACTTTTTACCCAAAATCTTACAAAAGCTATAAAAGTATTATATAACTTACGATGTTCTATTTGAAACTGTAAATGATTTACATCTTTAGTAATTTTTTTTAATATTTTATCATTTGACATTCGTTATCACCTTCACCAATAATCAACATTTCTTATAATATCATAATGCTCAAAAAAATCAAGCAAAAAGAAGCAAATCGCTTCTCTTACTTTTCTGCTTCTTCTAACATATTAGTAATTAATATTCCATATCCTTTGGTAGGTTCATTTACAACAACGTGAGTCACTGCTCCAATAATATAATCACCCTGCACAATAGGACTACCACTCATTCCTTGTACTATTCCACCTGTTTTCTCTAATAGTCTTTTATCAGTTATTTGAAATAGAATATTTTTACTATCATAACCATTATTTAATTTAATGATACTAATATCAAAACTTTCTACTTTATCTCCATCAATAACTGTAAGCATTTGTGCTTTATCTAACTTTATATCATTGATAGTAGCTACTTTGTACAATTTTTTATCAGGTATTGTTGCTATATAATCACCAAATATTCCGGCATAGGTGTTCTCATTAATTGTACCATATACGTTATCTTGGTTATAGTTGGCATTCTTTTCTCCCGGTGAATTACTTCTACTCGGAACAATACTAATTACATTACTTTGGTATATTTGTCCATTCTTTATATCTAATTTTTGAGAGGTGTTTTTTTCTATTATTTCATGTCCTAGCGCGCCATATAATTTTGTATTAGGATCGATATATGTTAATGTTCCAACACCACTGATGCTATCTTTTACATATAATCCTGTCTTATATACGCCATTTTCATCTAGAACAAGTTTTAATGTTGTAGTATTTTCTTCCGTACCACGCAAGTAATCAACACTGACACTACTATTCTTAATGGTTTTAGAAATTACATTAAGCATTTCATTAATAGAGGATACTTTATAACCATTAATTCGTAATATTTTATCACCAGGTGCTAATGTTTTGCTTTGGTCAGTTCCTATATCATAAGAACCTACAACCATAACATAATTAGAATTAATTTTAATACCAACGTTTTCCCCACCAGCAATAATGTAGTCCGAATAGGCATAGACTTGAAATGGAATAATAAGTGTTAGAAGGGCAAAAACCAAAACTTTTGTTTTAAGATTTTTTAAGTCCATAAAACATCTCCTTTTCCCAGACTACATTATTATTATTGCTTATATTATCTTTTATATTATAAGTAAAAAATGGTATCGTTATTTCTAAAGAAAATTTTATTTTTTTTAAATTTTTTATATTATTATTTTTAGCATCATTTAAATTTTTATAATTATTTTTTTAACTCATCTTCCATTTGCTTTTTAATTTTATCAATGTCAGCAAAAAATATATTATACCCATGACTTTTAAGTTTTAATAAATTTTCAAAATTATTTAATATTTCTTTTTTTAACAAACTACCAACTTTTGCTGGAGAACCATTAAAAGTATGAACGTGATCGATATATTTTTCTAATGTAGGGAATGCGTTTTGAAACAATATAGCAGAATCTTCATCTAATACTTTTCTTATAAAAATAGTATTGCAAAAGCCATATTTTTCTATCTTTTTGTCAATAATCTTTTTATATTTATCAACCTTACTACTAAGAGGAATAAACCACAATATATCACCATCTTTGATAGTAAAATACGTCGGTCTTCTTTTTCCACGTTCGTGATTAGTCATAAGATTCTCATCATTAACAATATCAAAAAATTCATCCTTAATATGATATAAATAACCTGTCTCTATTTTCATATAATCAACTCCTAAAAACATTCTAACATATAACAAAAGAAAACTCTATTAAGTTAACAGAGTTTTCAAATATTTTCAACTAGGATTACTTATTACTCGCACCACCTAGAAGCGAGAAACATTGTCGACCGAGATTACTTATTACTCGCACCACTCGGAAGCGAGAAACATTTTCCTTCGGGATCATTTATTACTCGCACCACCCGTAAGCGAGAAACATTGTCGACCGGAATAACTTATTACTCGCGCCATCCGGGAGCGAGAAACATTTACATTTAGTTACATCTTTAAATGCAATATTAATATACTATAATTTATGCTAAAAGTCAATCTTTCACCATAAAAATAGTTAATATGTAAATGCACTATTATTATATGTTATTTTGTAAATAACAATACATATATTTAATTAGGTGAATAATTTATGAACAATACTCAGTTAGCTTTTTTATTAACAACATTAGCAGGCTTCTCTACTCTGCTTGGTACAATACTAATTTTTTTTAAATTCAAAAATAAAAACAAAATTATTGCTAATTCTCTTAGTTTTGCTGCCGGAGTAATGATAACTGTATCAGTTTTAGACTTAGTACCCGAAAGCATTAAATTACTAAGACCCACTAGTACTCCTTTTTGGACCATAACCTTATCATTTTTATTTATCATTATTGGCATAGTTATATCTAGTTTAATTGACTATTATTTACCAAGTAATTCCTACAATAATGATAATCTATATAAAGTTGGTATCATCTCTATGCTAGCCATTATAATTCATAACATACCAGAAGGTTGTAGTTGTTATGTATCACAATAATATATGAGATATAATATTGGTTTAAAATTAAAACTACCTAGATAATATATATTATTATTTTGGTAGTTTATTTAATTTTTATAAGCGTTATTTTAATTCATTAAGCATAATTTCTTTTATTTTATCAATATCAGTAAAAAATAAATTTAATCCTGTTTTTTTACTAACAATCATATATTTAAAATTATCTAAAATTTCATTTTTTAATACATCAACAACTTTTAATGGTTTTCCATTTAACATATGTGGATGATCTATATATTTTTCTAAAATTGGAAAAGCATTTTGTAATAAAATTGCAGAATCTTTATTAGCTATTTTTCTAATCATAATTGTACGACAACTTCCATATTTTTGAATTTTTTGATCTATTATTTTTTGATATTTATCTATTTTACTACTTAATGGAATAAACCATAGTATATCTTTGTCTTTAATTGTAAAATAAGTAGGACGAGCATGTCCGTTTTCATGATTAGACATTAAACCTTTATCGTTAACTCTTTCAAAAAAAGAATCTTTTATATGATAAATATAACCTGTTTGTACTTTCATTTAGTATCAACTCCTTAAATAATTTTATCATAAAACAAAAGAAAACTCTATCAATTAAGATAAAGTTTTCAAACATTTTCGTCCGGAATAATTTATACTTCGCACCATCCGGGAGCGACTAACATTTCACGTTCGGGATTATTTATAACTCGCACCACCCGAGAGCGACTAACATTTTCATATTACTGCATTTCTTCAAATGCAATAATAATATACTACATTTTATGCTAAAAGTCAATCTTTTGACATAAAATCGGCAAATTTTCATTTGCATTATTATTATATGAAGTTAATAATTTTTTAAACTTATATTAGCTATTTTTAGTTATAATAATTAATTAACAATCCAATTAATTCGTCAAATGATGGTATTTTACCATAATTGTTTGAAACAATAAAATAATTTGAATTATATTCAGCTCCATCAATATTATTCCATGATTTTACATAATCAATATAAAGATCTTCAATTTCAAGATTCTTAGTTTCTACCAAATATTTATCTTCAATACTAGTTGTTATATAGTTATTAAATTCATCAAAATCATATTCAATCGAAGTATACCAATCATCATATTCTAAAATATATTTTAAATTATATTTTTGTGAATAATAAACTGGTATAAAGAAATCTTCATCAATATAAGCAAAATTATCATCGACACTTATAATAAATGTATTTTCCATATAATCACTTTTTACTTCGTAATAATATCCGCATAAGTATTTATCCCACATTCCAGAGTTGCAATATTCTTCATAAATATTTACCACTTCATAGTTGCTATTTCCATATTTCTTCTCTAAATATTTAATTATAAATTTTTCTCCCGTATTCAAATTATTTTTTGAGATGAATCCAGGAATAACAAAAAGTATAATTAAGTTACAAATTAATATAATAATACTGCTTTTAATAAATGAAGCTTTGTTTGATTTTTTAAATTTATTTTTAATAATACGTTTAATTATCAAACCAATTATAAATAATATTATATTAGACACTAAAACAAAACCACAAGTCAATAAACATCCTATTGCATCACTTAATCCATTTGCTTTATTTGCAAAAAGACTATATGCTACTATATTTGAAATGAAAATTGCTATGTTAGTCCCTAAAAAACTATACCATTCCTTACTAATGCATTCTTTTTTCAATTTAATTAATAATTTAATTTGTATAATCATTTCAATTATACATACAAATAAAAACAATAATTCCATTACTTACCACTTCCTATATTTTATATTATACCATTAAATCAGTATTTTTGGTTATATTTGACTAACAAAAAAATAAATATATTAGTCAATAGATAAATATCTAATAAAGTATCTAGTAAAGCAAACACGCTAAAAATAAGGGCTAGACGAATTTTTTATACAACATTTTTGGCATAAAATATATAACATTTGTTACTTATTGACTATTGGCATTTGTGTGATACAATATAGTAGAATATGAAATAATTGTATCTATAAGTACTAATCTTGTGTCGTGATTAGTACTTTTTTTCATATTCAATAAACCCCTAAAATTTATAATTTTGTGTCTTAATTTTGGTCGTAAGTATGACTATAAAATTATCGAAAAAATATCAAATTTGTGTCGAAAATCGCAAAAAAACACAAAAAAATTTGTATAACGTTTGTATAACGTTCCTTATAATATAAGGGTTCTAAAGTAAACGATTGTATAACAATATTTGTACGTGTATACACTTGTGTTTTTACTAAATCCTTATGAAATAAGGTAAAACTAGCCACTGGTTAGTTCTTTGTAAACAGGTTTATCCTGCTTTCTTTAGATTTTAAAGTATAGTAATTTTTATGGTCGAATTTTCGGCTGTTTTGAGTCCTAATTAGGACTGAAACTGTGACACACTTTTTGATTATTTTTATAACTTTAGTAGCTATAATTTTAGCTATTTTTTTATAAATAAATAATCATGCTTTCACATAAATTTAACTAGATAGTAAAAAGATAAAGGGGTGATTTTTATAAAACAAGAATTAAAATTTAATTTATTTTATGACAATGATAATGAAGAATTAGAAAGTTTATTAATAGAAGTTATTATAAATTATTTAAAAAATAAAAAAGAAATGGGCTGTAATTTTGGTTAAAGCGCGTTATTATAAATATAGACCAATATTATATTTCTTTTAAACAAGGAGGTAAAATGTATAATACATTAAGAAATATAGTGAAAGAATATTTGGTTGCAATTTACATAAGACTATCTAAAGAAGATGACAATTTAGGAGAAAGTGAAAGTATTCAAAATCAAAAAATATTATTAACTAAATACGTCAAAGAACAGGGTTATACTTTGGTAGATATTTATATTGATGATGGGTATACTGGTACCAATTTTAATAGACCAAATTTTCAAAGAATGTTAAAAGATATTGAAAATGGAAAAGTAAATATGGTTATTACTAAAGACTTATCAAGACTGTCAAGAGATTATATTGGTACTGGTGAATATGTAGAAAAATGGTTTCCAGCACATAACGTTAGATATGTTGCTCTAACAGACAATATAGATACATTTTTAGATAATTCTAATAATGATATCGCACCTTTTAAAGCAATATTAAACGATATGTATGCTAAAGATTTATCTAAAAAGATTAGAACTGCTCTTCATACTATGCAATGTGAAGGCAAATGGGTTGGTGGATGTCCACCATTTGGGTATAAAGTAGATCCAAATGATAAAAATCATTTAGTTATAGATGAAGTCGAAGCACCTATAGTTAAAAGAATATTTGATATGTTTGCTAGTGGTATTAGAATTAATAAGATTAGAGATACTTTTAATAATGAGAACATACCAACATTTTCTACAACTAGAAATAGAAATTTTACTAGAAATGGTAGTAATGGTAATATTTACGGATATTGGTGTAATACTACAATAAAAAAGATATTACAAAATAGATTATATACTGGAGATATGATTCAAAACAGACGTTCAAGATTAAGTTATAAATATCGTAAAATAATTTGTAATCCTAAAGAAAATTGGATAATCGTAGAAAATACTCACGAAGCTATTATTGATAAAAAGATTTTTAATAAAGTTCAATCATTATTGCCAAAACAGCATCAGCGAAATGATAAAAAAGAATTATTTCTATTAGACGGACTACTTAAATGTGCTGATTGCGGTCATAATATTGGAATTCGTGCAAGACGAACTAATGGTAAAAGTACAACAGTTTGTAATTATTATAGGAAGTATAATAAAGATTTTAGACTATGTACTGCACATGGCTTTGATTATGATACATTAGAGCGTGGTATAGTGAGTGAAATTAAGAAAATAATATATTTAGTTAGCAATGATAAATTAGAATCAGAAATACTTAAAAAATACAGAAATAATAATATATTTGATACTTATACTAAAACAAAACAAAAATTAGAAATTGAACTTGATACTATTAAAAATAATTTAGATAATATGTATATTGATAAACTACAAAATAAAATAACCGAAGATATGTATCAAAGAATACAAGAAAAACTTAATAAAGAAATAGATTTAAAAAAGGATAAATTAAACGAAATAAATGAATATTTAGAAAAGATAAATAAAAATGAGGATACATTTAAAACAATAAAAAAAGAAGTCCTAGAATTTAAAGATAGATATCCAACTAGAGATTTAATATTAAAACTAATTAAAAATATTTCCATACATGAAGATGGAAATATCGATATTTATTTTAACTTTAAAGAGTTAAATTTTATTTACAATAAGCGTGATGCCTGATAAATTCAATCAGAAGGCATTGCCACCTTTATTGCCACAAATAGTAATGTCTTCTTAGGTTTTTCTCTAGCTCTTGCCATTGCTCTTCACAACATACCTGAAGGTATCAGTATCTCAGTACCAATATATTATGCTACTAGTAATAAGAAAAAAGCCTTATTATATACTTTAATATCGGCTTTAAGTGAACCTATTGGGGCCATTTTAGCATACCTATTTCTCAGCAAGTTTATCAACACCACCATCCTAGGACAATTATTCTCTCTAATCGCTGGTATTATGCTCCAAATATCGTTTTGTGAACTATTACCAAGCTCTAAAAAATATAATATCAATACTACCTTCTTCTTTATCCTAGGAGTCCTAATAATGATATTTAATCTGATACTAAATTATTTAATAATTTAAAACATACTTCAACACCATTCTTAATAGATTTATTAATATTACTAGTAACTTTATATGTAAACTTAGTCAGACTATTACTATAGTCTTTTTCTGTACTAACAACATAATCATTTAATGAAACATCTTTACCTTGGGATATATCACTTTCAAAAAGTTTTATTTGCTCATTTGTTAATATTGTCTTCTTCTGCAATTGATAATCATAATAACTAGAAATAGAGATAATATAAACAATAATATAACAAGTAAAAACTAATAATACCACACTTTTAAATATCTTACCCTTTTTCATGATTCACCATTTATATATTTAGTTAAAATAGTAGATATTGCATCTATCGTATTAAATACTTCTTCAATAGTATTTTCATAACCACCGACCTCTATTAACATAGCATTACCACTAATATCTTGATTATATATTCCATTTACTCCTGGCCCTGACTTCTTATATAAACCACGTGATAACCCCGGATAATACTTATTAAAAAGACTATTTATATTACTTGCTGTCTCAACATTTAACTGATAATTATCATGCTCTAATCCTACCACAAATAATATTTTGGCATAACTCTTCCCATTTATCATCGCCGTAGAAGTACTCTTATTAACTGAATCTCTATGAATATCAATATAATATTTAAGCGTATTATATTTACTTTGCTTATCTAATATCAATAACCTACTAGCAGCATAACTCTTAGAATGATCCCAATTATTAATATTTAAAAACTCTGCCAAATTAGTATCTTCCACTATTGAAGAAACACCATTTTTATTTAACTTTTCTTTAAGTAAATATGACGCCATCAATACATTAGGAGTTATTCCATATATTTTTAAATTAGCATTATCATAATTTTCTAATTGATGAGAATTATATATATATACAATCGGATTGTCAACATCACTAGGATTAGGATCTTCAATAAAACTACTTATCTCTTTTAACTCTTCAAATTCATGATAATCATCATCAGTAGATAACGTTATCTTACTATCCTTCCCCTTAAATACTGTCGCATTTAATAACGACAAAGGATATTTAAAATCTATTTTCAAAAAATAATTAACGGTTTTATTAACTAGATTAGGAAACTTATATTGATTTAATTCATCAATACTACCACCCTCTAGTAAAAATATAATAAACTCTTCATTAAAATTATCTTTATTCTTACGCATTGATAAATAAAAAGTAAAACATATTGAAAAATAAATAATAAGTAAATAGATTAAATATTTAAACTTAGTTCTCTTTCTCTTTTTAGGAGTCTTAAGATTAAGTTTATTATTTTTAAACATATATCCATCACCATATTAATTATATTTTATTCTAACGAATTTATTTGTCGATGTAAGGAATTATTAATGGAATTTGCTATTACAACACTTAATTTATCAATAAGAAAATCCACCTCTTTTGGACACACCATTAAGTTATAATCCAAAGCTTCTAAAACTTCTGTTATTAGTTGATGTTTTTCATTACTATCTAAGTCTCCTAATAAACCTAATAAATTATGTTCCTCCTCTTTATTTAACTTAATATTTTCTAATTTATTTTTATAATTATTATGATGAACTGATAACTTACTAATTTCAAAATTATTCTTAGTATATGATATATGTTTAAATAAATAATTAATCGTATCACTAACAATAGTTGAAGACTCTACAACAGTCGGCACACCAATCGCTAAAACAGGAATACCCAATGTTTTAAAACTTATCTCCTTACGTTGATTACCTACTCCACTACCCGGATGTATTCCCGTATTAGTCATCTGAATAGTATGATTTAATCTTTCAATAGAAGAAGACGCTAAAGCATCAATCGCAATAATAAACTTAGGCTTAATCTCTTTAACAATACTAGTTATTAAATCTGCTGTTTCAAGACCTGTCGTTCCCTTAACACCCGGTGCAAATATTGATACCATTCTAAATCCTTGACTTACTTTATTTAACTCAAACAAATGCTTTGTAATAATAATGTTATCTAATACTTTCGGCCCTAAACTATCTGGAGTTGACTTACTATTACCTAAACCAATAATAATACATTCATCATCTCCCTTAATATTCATCACTTTTAGCATCTCACCTATTTGTTTCGTTAACACATCACATACCTTATTCCTATTCTCACTATCAGTAATATCATTAAACTCAATAGTAATATAAGTTCCCTCTTCTTTATTAATTACACTTCTATTCTTTTCGTTAATAGTTAACTCTGAAACAATAATATCATCATAAATAGTCGTTTTATTATATTCTTTATCATCAATACTTTTATCATCAATAATTAAGTCTGTTCTAATCGAAAAAGTACTCAAATCTTGCTCATTATTCATTATTTCACCTCACTTATAAATATTTTTTACAAAAATAAACAAAATTATTTGCTTTTTTACGTTTTTTTTGATAAAATTATACATAGTGTTGGTGGAAGGAGAGAAACTAATGGCAAACGTAAAAAATGCTGAAAAGAAAATCAAGCAAATTCGTAAAATTACTTTAGCTAATCAACAATTAAAATCAACTGCTAAAAACGCTATCAAAAATACTGATAAAGCTGTTCTAGCTGGAGATAAAGAAAAAGCTAGCAAAGAATTAAAACTTGCTATTAAAAGCTTAGATAATGCTAAAAGTAAAGGATTAATGCATAGAAATAAAGTTGATAGAGAAAAATCAAGATTAACAAAAAAAGTAAATACTATGGAAGTTAGATAAAATCTACTTCTTTTTTTAATTATTTAGTTAACTTTGTAGATTTATTTTAATAATTATGTTATATCTATTATTAGAGGGATATCAATATAAAATACATTTTCTTATTTTAAAAAAATACGGTAGCTACTATCGGAATTTATGTCTGTGGACGAGCACCATAAAAGCTCCAGGAAGCAGAAAAAAAATAGACAAACGTTCATAACTGTAAAATTATTTACATTTCATCATTTTTGTGTTCTAATTTTGCGTATTGTTATGATATAATATTTTTAGGAAGACTAGGTTGGTGAGTAAATGAAGAAAGTGATACTTTATTTAGGAATATTTTTAATGATAACAGTAACAGTATGTAATTTTTATACTGATAAGATATATTATTTTATAGAAACAAAAGTTTTAAAACAAGAATATGTTATAGCAAACCCCAATGACTATTTTGTCAAAACAAATTTTAATTATGTAGAAAATTTTACTGATGATCCCTCTAATTATTTTGAATTAATTAACTATATTTATTATATTATTAATACTGGCGTTAGCTATGCTGACGGTGAATGTAAAGCCGGTTATGAAACATGTGTTAGTGATTTAGAAAGAATTGCTAAAGACGAAGAACTATTATCTACCTTAAATAATTTCGTTCATCCCTTTAATAGTTTTAAATCAATTAAGTTTAATATAAATAAAAAAACAAGAAGATTTTCTTTCACAATTGAACATACTTATAGTTCTAGTGAAATAGAACAAATAAATAATTTAGTTAATACATATATTGAAGAAAACATTACTGATGACATGGACACCGTAAGTAAAATCAAAAAAATCCATGACTATATAATTGATAATACCCAATATGATATAAATAAATCAAAAGATATTAATAATAATACCTATAAATCTAATACCGCATATGGTGTTTTATTACAAGGATATGGTATTTGTAGTGGATACTCTGATGCCATGGCCATATTCTTACATAAATTAAATATTACTAACTACAAGATAAGTAATGATACCCATATATGGAACTTAGTATATATCAATGGTGCATGGCGACATCTAGATTTAACTTGGGATGACCCGATTAGTGAACTAAATGTCAACCAAGAAACATACTTCTTAATTAACACTAAAGAACTTAAAAAATTAAATGATAAAACTCACAACTTTAATGTTTACATATTTTCAGAAGCTAATAAATCATAAAACCATAGAACTTACTCTATGGTCTTTTTCTTTGTCTTAACTTTTGGTTTACATTTATTTATATAGTCTATTACTTCTTCTTGCGTATTTGCTATATAATAATGTCTTCTATCTTTTTCTCTAGCAAATCCATCAATATATAACATATCTAAAAACTCTATTATCTTATCATAAAACCCATTACTATTATAGATAATTATTGGATTATCATGTTCATGACATCTCTTTGTCTCTATTGAAGTAAATAATTCATATACTGTACCTATTCCACCCGGAATAAATAATAAAATATCACTATTCGATATTAAACTAGCTGTCCTATCACTAACTGAATCACTAACTATTTCTTTATCACATTTAAGTTCCTCAAAATCCTTTACATATAATGACGGACATATTCCAACTACTTTATTACCAAAATCCTTTGTTATATCATGTGCAACACCCATTAACCCTGAATGACACGCCCCAAACACTAAATTATTATCCTTCATAAGTACATTAAGTAATTCCCTTGTATCATCATAATATACCTTATCAATATAATCACTAGCGGAACATCCTATAAATATATTCATCTTACCCCTCCATATCTATTTTATTAATATAATCTTCTACTTCACTTATTGTCTCACTAAAATTACTATAATTAACCTTAAACCAAGTAATATTAAACTTATTATTAAAGAACGTATATTGTCTCTTAGCATACTTTCTAGAATTTTGTTTAATCTTCTCTATAGCATCCTCTAATGACACTTCTTTATCAAAATAACTATATAATTCTTTATAACCAATACCATTTATTAATGGCTTAGTACGAATACCTCTATCATATAATCCTTTTACTTCCTCGACCAAGCCATCACTAACCATCTCATCAACACGTTTATTTATTATCTTATATAAATTATCTCTATCGGTAGTTAAACCTATAAATATAACCGGATATAATAACTTATCCCCTGACGTATTCTTAGTAATACTCTTATTATTATCTAAGTAATAGTTATATGCCCTTTCAACTCTTCTTCTATTATTAAAATCTATATCTATATCTTTATCTAATTTCTTTAATTCATTAACTAACTCTTCATTAGTATACCTAGATAAGTCCCTATTAGAATTACTTTCTTCTAAAGTATAATCAAATAATCCTGCCTTTAAATATAGAGCAGTTCCCCCTACTATTATTATTCTTTTACCATTCTTATTTAATTCATCTATTTTATTCCTTAAATCTTTCTGATAATGATATATTGTATATTCTTCATCAACATTCTTTATATCAAATAAATGATGTGGAATATTTTCTTTTTCATCTTCTCTTATTTTAGCAGTACCAATATTTAACTCTCTATATATCTGCATACTATCGGCATTAATAATTTCTCCATTATATTTCTTAGCAAGTTCTATACTTAATTTCGTCTTTCCTACACCAGTTGGCCCTGTTATAACAATTATTTTCTGCATAATCTTAAACACTTCTCTTTCTTACTAACTAACTTTCTATAATTAACTTTAGATAGTCCAAATATTGAATTAAATCTACCATTAGATAATACTAACTCTTCACCAATAGACTCTATATATTCTTTTCTCTCTATAATTTCATCTAAAGTTAAAGATAATATTGAAGCACTCTTTATTACAACTGGTAAAACATTTAATGTATCTAAATAAGGTAGTACTACTTTCAAATATATCTATCGCATCATCAAAACCCAAAGACATAAAATACTCTATATTCTTTATAACATCATCTCTTAAAATAGATATACTCTCTATAACACTTCTGCCATATATCTTTTCTATTTTATTAAAATCTATATCCATAACTATCACCATTATTTAAATACTTTAATCATATAAATTCCTAGCCTATAAATGTCTCTTAAATCTCGATAATCTCATTGATTTTACATCAACTTGTTCATTATGTTTCATTTTTCCAAGAATATAAGAATCTAATCTACCAAGTTGTCCTTTAGCAACATATAATCTTTCATCAACCATATCTAAAACAAAATCAAACCATTTATTAATACTATCATTAGTATCATCAACAGTATTAAAATATATATTATTTAATCTTTTTACATAAGTAATCTTATTTATTAAAATACTAGCTGATAAATTAAGCGGACTTAGTTTTAACCTAGTACCATACTCTTTATTTATCATTTCCGTAAACTTCATATTATGAATTACTCGAGCTGTTCGGCCATTACCATCAGTATATGGATGAATTCTTACAAACAATAAATGCATTAAAGCACTAGCTAAAAATGGATCATTTAATTCTTCTACTAAAGATATCTGTTTATATACTTTAATAAACTCGCTCATAAATTTATGAACATCTTCCGGATTAGCACCTCGATAGAATATCTCCTCGCCCTTTTCTTTAGTAATTCTACTAACATTAACCGGTACATTTCGATAATCAAAAGTTTCTTCCATTGTCCCTTCACTTATTTCTTTAGCAATAACAAAGTTATGTAATTGATGTATTCTCTTATGACTAATACTAAGAGTATCAAAAAAAGGCGCTCTATCTGCTAAACTATAAATATCAAATTTCTGATTTTCAATTTTTTGATTAAAAACTAATTCTTGATATAGTAAAAGAAACAAGTAAATAAGAACATTATCATTATCTAGCTGAGCAACCTTCTTCATATACTCAACAAATTCTTCATTAGTATATTTTAAATGTTCTTTCACATTAGGTAGTATCTTTATTCTTTCAACATACTCCATTAAATCAAACAAAGTTATATAATCATCATTCATTCCTTCAAAATTTATTGGCATAATTAACACATCCCCTCATTAATTAAGCGTTATTCTATCACAAATACTTAACCGTGTCAATTATATCAAACATCTGTTATATACTTCTTTTAAACATTTTCTCTAGTTCATATATTGTAAAATGAATAATTGTTGGTCTTCCATGTGGGCAATTAAATGGGTTATTGCATTTTCTTAAATCATTAATCAAGCTTTCCATCTCTTCGATATTAATTCTAGTATTACCCTTAATGCTCATTTTACAACTAACCATTTTAGCAACATTATCAATAAATCTTTCTAAACTAAAATTCTTTTCATCACGTACAATCATCTCAAATATATGTTTAATAGTTTGTACCTCAAAACCTTTATTAATCCATGTTGGATGCGATATAACTCGAAAAGAACTACTACCAAACTCTTCAACCTGAATATTTATTTTATTTAATATCTCAATATTTTGTTTAATAATCAAATACTCATTTAATGGTAATTCTATATTTATAGGTATTAACGGTGTCATAACATTATTATTAGGATGTGATAAATTATCTAATACTATCTCATAGTTAATTCTTTCTTTTGCCGCATGCTGATCTATTAAATATACACCTAACTCATTCTGACACACAATATAAGTTCCTAGTGCTAATCCTATTGGATACAACTCCGGCAATTTCTTATTCTCTTCTTGATTCTCTACTTCCGTTATTTTATTTAATAATTCATTCTCATCAGTAATATCAGACAAATCTTCAATACTATCTTGATTATTAAAATTAACTAAGTCAGATAGTTTACTTGTATAAGCCGTATCTTCTTCACTAACTGTTCGATTTAAATCTAAAGACATATTTTCATACTTAATCTCTACTTTATCACTAGTAGGTACTTCTATTTTAGGTATTAATAATTTATCTTTTAAAGTATTAATAATTGTTGTTTGTATTAACTTTATTAATTCATCCATATTACTAAACTTAATATCTAATTTAGAAGGGTGAATATTAACATCTAATAAACTAGGATCAGTCTTTATATTAATAACTACTATTGGATATCTAGTATCCTCTTTAAAAGTACTATAAGATTCATTTATTATTTTAGATAGTTGATAATTTTTTACTACTCTACCATTTACTAATGTTGATATATAGTTCTTACTTGATCTATTAACCTCTGGTAATGATATATAGCCACTTATTTCATAATCATTATTCTTATTATCTATCTTAATCATTTTTTTAACAACATTAATTCCATAAATAGCATTTATTACTTTTAATAAATTACCATCTCCCGAAGTATTAAATAATTCTCTACCATCATTAACTAAAATAAACTTAATATTTGGATATGATAAAGCCATTTTGTGAACATACTCTACTATATTAGCTAGTTCCGCATAAGAAGAAGATAAATGTTTTAATCTAGCCGGAGTATTATAAAATAAATTAGTTACCGTAAATGACGTTCCTTTAGCTAAATCACTTTCTTTAACCTCAATTATATTACCACCCTTAATATGTACATAAGTGCCTACGCCATTAGAACTTGTCTTTAACTCTACTTCACTTACTGAAGCAATAGAAGGTAAAGCCTCGCCACGAAACCCTAAAGAAGAAATACTAAATAAATCATCTTCACTATATAATTTAGAAGTTGCATGTCTTTGGAACGCTAATACTGCATCATCTTTATCCATACCACTACCATTATCTATTACTTTAATACTTCTTAATCCTGATTCAATTAATTCAATCTTTATTTCATCACTTTTAGCGTCTACTGAATTTTCTACTAATTCTTTAACAACCGATAAACATCTTTCTACTACTTCTCCGGCTGCTATCTTATTAGCCAGTAAATCACTCATTACTCTAATATTTGCCATATATACTACACATCCTTTTACATACTAATTATACCAAAACAAACAAAAAAACTAAATAGATAACTACCTATTTAGTTGTTTTCTTTCTTGTCGATTCAATATTAACTCTTTGAACTAGTCCCATAGCAATAAATAATGATAAACAATAAGACCCACCATAAGATAAGAATGGTAATGGAACCCCTGTTAAAGGCGCTAACCCCATAACTCCTATCAAGTTAATAATAATATGTAATATAAAGTATATAAATACCCCATAAGCTAATAATGAATTACCAATATTATCTGCTCTTCTAGCAATATTTAATATCTTAACAGCCATAAATGTATATATACCAAGTATTAATAGTCCTACTACTACTCCCCATTCTTCCACTATTATTGGGAAGATAAAGTCAGTATATGATTCCGGTAAATATAAATATTTTTGAGTACTCTCTCCAATACCTTTACCAAGTAAACCACCATTTTTAAAAGCAATAAAACTATTACATAACTGATACCCTGTATCTTCTTGATATCTTTCACATGGCTTTAAAAAGTTAAATCTCGCTAATTGATATGATTTTAAAAATGAACCTCTAGTTACTATCATTACAGCAGCAATTACTAAGATAACGCTTAAACATATCTTATTAATAAGATTTCTATTTTCTTTAGGCATTGGTACCGCAAAAAAGATAAATATTGTTAGTAACATAATTAGTAAAGCTGTTCCTAAATCTGGTTGAAAAGCTACTAAAACAAATATTGCTATAACAATCATTATTGGTGTTAGCAAAGTTAATAAATTATCTAAATGATCTTTATTCTTTTCATAGTATCCCGCCATATACATTATAATAAATATCTTGGCAAACTCACTTGGTTGAATTCTAAATGGTCCTATCGGAAACCAACTTCGAGCATTGTTAGCCGCATATCCATAGACCATTAAGCCAATTAATGATACAAGTACCCCTAATACTCCTAACCAAGATAATCTTTTAAAAGCCTTAGTAGGTATAAATAATACTATTATAAAGGCTACTAAACTTACTATAATAAATACTAATTGTCTAAAGAAATAGTGATATATACTATAATCATAACGCATATATGATTCCATTGATGAAGCACTTAATATCATAATAAGACCAAATATCGTTAATATCATAATACATAACATTAAAGATTTATCAATTACTCCTTTTTTCTTCATATTTTCATCCTCGTATTATAATAATACCATAAATATAACTAAATAGCACTACTTAAACTAATATTTACATAAAAATAAAAAGCACTAGTAAATAGTGCTTAATATGAATCAACATTAATTTTAACTTTTTTATTATCATAGATAGAAGAACTAGCTTGAACGATAGTTCTAATACTATTAATAATTTTACCATTTCTACCTATTACTTTTCCCATATCATCTTCTGATACAAGAACTTCTATTTGAATAGTATTTTCTTCATCAGTAGTAAATTCTTTTACTGATACACTATCAGGATCTGCTACTAATTTTTTAATAATACTTTCAGTTAATTTAACTAAATCCATTATTTGCCTTGTTTACTGTTATGGAATTTAGTCATAACACCACATTGAGATAATAAACTTCTTGCAGTGTCAGTAGGAATAGCACCATTATTTAGCCATTTTAATGTTTTTTCTTCATCTAATGTTATTTTATTAGATTCAAGTAAAGGATTATATGTACCTAATTTTTCAATAAATCTTCCATCTCTTGGACTTCTTGAATCTGCAACAACAATTCGATAAAATGGTGCTTTTTTAGCGCCCATTCTTTTTAATCTAATTTTAACTGCCATTTTAATTGCTCCCTTCTTTAAATGTAGTTATATAATATCATATCTAATATCTCTTGTCAACCTTTTTTTGGTACAGTTATTAATCTTCAATAAATTCTTTTATTTTAGCTTTTGGCATAAACCCTATTGTTTTCTTTAGTTCTTGTCCATTTTCAAATAATATTAATGTAGGTATAGACATAACACCATATTTTCTAGCAATATCTTCTTCCTCATCAACATTAACTTTAACTATATCAATATCTATCTCACTAGCTACTTTCTCTATTTCCATAGCTAACATCTTGCATGGCCCACACCAATCAGCATAAAAGTCTACTAATACTTTATTTTTAATTATTTCATTAAAATCTTCTTCTTTATTATAATGCTTTATCATATATTGCCTCCTTCATATTTATTAAGGAAATCTGTATTATCCACATCTATTTTATTTTTTTCAAGTAATTTATTAACTGAATCAACACTAATTGCATCATTCTCTAGCATAAGTTCTAATGCTTCACGATTAATTACAGCATTACTCTTCCCATTTCTATTATCAATAAGATCATATACCTCATGATATATCTGTAATGTTTTATCAGCATATCCAGAAAGTATTGGAGTATTATTCAAAATAAAGTTAGCATATTTACTATCATCTAACATACTAAAATTAACTACTGGTAAGTTTAATATATAAAGTATAATAAATAGATAAAAGTATGCTTCAATAGCGCCCACTACAATACCTAATATCTTTGAAGGTATTGCTAAGAATATTGTAAGTTTTAATATTTTTTCTAAAATACCTGATATCTTCAAAATAACATTTAACGCTAAATATAAAACTGCAAATACTACCATAAAAGCAAATATTTCATAAAAGATAACATTTAGTATTTGTAACCCTTTAAATGCTCCATTAAAATCAAAGAATGGTAAATTTTCATAAAATATTACTGATAAAGTATTCTTTAATATAAATGATGCACAAGTAATTAGTATTAAACCAACAAAACTAGTTAACTTAACAAATACTCCCTTTTTAAATCCAATCGCTGCCCCCATCAAAATAATTAGTAAAATTCCAACATCTATAACATTCATTTCATTCCTCCACAAATATTATATAATATTTTTAGAAAAAAATAAATATTTATGATAAAATATATATAAGAGGTGTAAAATGAATAACAAACAAATAACTATTACTTTAAAGGTGTCTCCTAATACTATTGAAGAAATGAAAGAATTCTTAAATGATAGCATTCGTGAAAAAACACCACCTTATGCTATATTTCAAGCTGATGATTGTGATACGGTCATTACTGTATATCAAAGTGGTAAAGCCGTATTTCAGGGAAAAGATGCTGACTTATCAAGTAGTTTTTGGATTGAAAGAGAAAAATATTTAAATCCAAACAAAGCATTAGAAACTACTAATAGTCAAGATAAAGTTAAAGAAGATAAAAAAGATGATAATCCACTAAAACTTAGAATTAACTCTATTGGTAGTGATGAAGTTGGTACTGGTGACTTCTTCGGTCCTATCGTTGTTACAGCTACTTATGTTTCTAAAGAAAATATTGACTTTCTACTAGAACTTAAAGTTAAAGACTCCAAAAAGATGAGTGATAAAGATATCATTAAAGTAGTTCCTGAAATAATAAAAAAAATACCATATCATACTTATATTCTATCTAATAGTGAATATAACAAAGTATATGGTACTGATATGAATATGAATAAAATGAAAGCAGTTCTTCATAACAAAGTATTAAATGAATTTACTAAAGATAATAAGTATCAATATGATTATGCTGTCATAGATCAATTCGAAGTCCCAAGAAGTTACTATAATCATATTAAAGGCGCTATTAATAATGTTGGTAAAATTACTTTTTTAACTAAAGCTGAAGACAAATGCTTATCTGTTGCCTGTGCTTCATTAATTAGTAGATATATCTTCTTAAGTCAAATGAATAAACTAAGTAAAGAAGTAGGTTTCGCTCTTCCCAAAGGTGCTGGCCCACTCGTTGATGATGCTGCTAAAAAGATTGTTAACATGTATGGTATTAATAAGCTTAAAAGTATTGCCAAACTAAATTTCAATAATTACAAAAAATTAACAGAAAAATAATGTATTCTATCATGTAGACATACATTATTTTTTAATATCTGATAACTTTACAAAGCTAATTAAGAAAATTGGTACTAGTGATATATAAAGCATTACTTTAACATTGTCTATAAATAGATAAAACATTAAACAAATAATACTTCTTAAGAAACAGAAAATTAATTCACAAGTTATTAAATACCCATTTATATTACTATTCTCTATATTATAAATATTTTTATTACTAGTTAATTCAAACGATTTAATACCCAAACCCTCAAGAAGAGCCACTATCAAAAGAATATATTTATTAGTAATATTAAGTTTTAATAAAAGTACCAAACAGAAGATAATATTTATATATTTAAAATATTTATTTATATTTATTCTATGAGCTATATAATATAGATATATTATTGAAGATATGCCTATTAGAATATTAAAGGTTCCGACATAATTTAAACTCTTCTTAACATATAAATATAAATAAATAGGTTCTAGTAAAAGAAATATTACTTTAAACTGTTCTAAGATAAAGAATACTAACTTATTACTATTTATCTTACTATACTCTATTTTATTATTTGTTATATCATCTTTTATAAATATTAAAGGTATAATACTTATTACTGATAATATTATTACAATAATTGAACTTACTAATATTGAATATTTATCTACTATATAACTTCCTAGAATAGAAGAAAATATTATTGGTAAGTAAGCTGATATTAAAATACTTGCTATCTTCTTATCTTCTACTTTATCTACTAAATTCATCGCATAATAATGTCTAATCGTATGATAAATAAATGATGAAGTAGATAATATTATACTAAGTATAACTAAATTATAATTAGTCATACTCATCACACTCAAATAATAAAACGATACTCCATATAATAACCCTGAAATAATTAATAATACTTTTCTCTTAATATACTTTGTTAAATATATAGTTATATAACTTATAAATACTCCTACTAAATAATAAATACTATAGAATAACAAAATATTCTTTATTTTATAACCCTTTTGATATAGATAAACAAAAGAAAATATTTCAACTATATTTCTACTAATATTAGATAGAAATAGAAAGATATTATATAATGTTAATTTTTTCATGTACTCACCAATAATAGTATGGTTTATCTGATATATTTTAAACGAAAAAGAAGATTACTCTTCTCGTTTTTCAATATAATCTTTCTTTATTTTATCTATTTCATTATCTACTTCTTCAGTATATTCATCATCCCCTATTACATCCCATGGTTCTTCATCTTCTTCAATAGCTATTTTAACTTTAGTACTACCAACTATCTCTACACCTAATTCTTTTTCTATTTCTAAATCAATACTATTACCATTTTCATGAGCACTAATACAAGATGGTTGTTTAAGACTTCTTACAATTATATCTTTATCTTCTGAATCAATACTTTCTTTTTGATTTACTGATACTGTTTCTTGATAAGCAATATTCTTAGTAATAACTGTAGTTTTAGTATCATTCTCATATGAATACCAAATATTAACATCAAATGATCCATCTATTACTATTTTTCCATTATGTTCATGTCCAGAAAACTTATGATTAATAACCCAACATCCTAAAATAGTATTAGGTGTATTTTCACAGGCAACATTATAAGTATTTTTATAATGTTTCTTTCCTTTACCAATTACAGCTTTTGTAACTATCTCTTTAAATGTTGACAAGATATCACCCCTCACAATAATTTATGATAAAGTTAGGAAAATAGTACCTAATATTAAAAAGAAAGTGTTTTTAACACTCCCTTAGTTATAATGTTCTACCATTTGTTTTATTCAATTCATCTTGTAATGTATCATATCTATCAATTAGATTACTTACTAAAGAATCCTTAATACTATCTTTACAATATGTTTCTGTAAAACTAATTTGTGATTGAAGCATACCTTTAGCTATATCGCCTAATTCCTGTAAAGTATCTAATAGTTGACTATTACCAGAATTATTCTGTATTTGACTATATATAACTCCCATCATATTTACTATAGCACTATAGTTAGCACTCATTCTATCATAAATAGCGCCAAAATCATCCATATTTTACCTCCTACTATCTACTTAATTATAACACATATTTAAAATAAGTATTTAAAAACCTTAACTTTCTATAAAGAAAATTACAGTTTATCAAGTATTATATTAAATCACTCTGTTTTATTATAAAAATATTCTTATCTTTATAGAAGGCATAAAAGATATTCTCTAATTTAACATCTTTCTTAGTTAAAATATTATCAATCCATTCTTCATCTTTATCTAAACATTTTAAAGTATCTTTTTGAACCTTACCATCTAAAATAATTGGTAGTGGTAAATACTTATTCTTATTAGCATACCCAAACACTGAAAGACAACCATTATTCTCTAGTATAGCATATTCTACTTCATCTAATGACTTAAAACCCTTATCACGAATCTGTACCAATAAATCATCTAAACTATATCTCTGTTTTAGCATTTCTTTATAGTTAATATGCCCTTCTTTTATTATAATGGAAGGATTACCATCTAAGAAATTTCTAAACTTTGGTTTCTTTATTGAAAAGTATGCTAAAATAGTCTGTAATATTGTTAATGTTACTATTGGTAATATTGAATAAAATATTGATTTATCATACCCTTCTATACTAATCATTGCTAACTCAGCCATTAATATTGATACTATTAAATCAATTATACCTAACTGACCTACTTCTCTCTTACCCATAATACGATATATAAGTATTATAAAGAAATAAAAGAATACTGTTCTAAAAAATATTATTACATAATCCATCTTCATCACCTATTTTATTATGGTAAATAACATATTACTTTATACAATTACATATATATTATTAGGTGAAAATATGATTATAAACTATTTAAAAAGTTTTGCATTAACTATTCTAATTATTTTTGGTGGGGCTATTATAACTACCTTATTAGAATACCTTACTAATAATACTCAAGTATTAATTAATATCTTAAAAATAATAACTATCTTACTATCTATCTTTATTCCAACATTCATCTTAGGTAGAAAAAGTGAATGTAAAGGCTATCTAGAAGGTTTAAAATATGGTGCTATCTTAATAGTATTATCTCTAATATTAAATATAATATTTAAAACTAAATTTAGCTTTGACATAATTATCTATTTTATAATAATGTTAGTATCCGCTATGCTAGGTAGTATGATGGGAATTAACTTTAAAAAGAATAAATAAAAAATACGACTAAAAATCGTATTTTTTATTTATATATATCTTTTATTTTATCAATAGGAATATATTCATTATCTATCGTAATTAAATTATTATTTATGTATGCTACTATTCTCTTTTTTACTACCTCATTATCTAATTCAATAAAAACATCGGCTTTATAGACATAACTTGGAGAATTAAATATATTCTTTATCTTTTGTTCGATAGTAAATCTATCATAAACTTCATGTTTTCTAATAGGTATTTCTTCTTTCTTAGTCTTATCCATTGTTGTATATAGTTTTTGAACATTATTTATATTCTTATCAATCGTACTATGATACATCTTAGGTAACTCTTTCAAATAACCATCTCCTTCTAGTTAATTATATGTATAATTTTTATTTTTTTCTAAAAAAGTTAATTATTGTAAATATTTGTGGTAGAATAATAGAAGAATGAAGGTGATTATTATTAAACAAATATCTAAATTTAAAGTAGAAAGAACTATTCTAATTCCTATCTTACTATTCTTAGCAATAAGCGTTATATCTATTATTGCCACAAGACCTTTTTTAGGTAGTGAATATAGTAATTTATGGTTAAAGCAAATAGTCTGGTATACAATAGGCATAATCCTAGCTTATAGTATGATGACACTAGGTAATAAGTTTTTTTATCATCACGCTTGGATACTATACATAACTGGTGTTATATCACTAATACTAGTACTCTTTATTGGAGCAGATATTAAAGGTGCTAAGTGCTGGTTTAGAATACCTTATTTAGGAACTGTCCAGCCTAGTGAATTTATGAAAATATTCTTAATAATACTTATTGCTAGACTAATAGATGAATTTAATAATGATTATCCCAATCCCGATATTATGGATGAATTTAAGTTCTTACTAAAAATATTAGTAATAGTTCTAATACCATCAGCTCTAACTTTTGCTGAACCTGATACTGGTGCTGTTATTATGTACTTTATTATTACTATTACTATGCTCTTTGTTGGTGGCTTTAGAAAAAGATGGTTTATTATGTCATTATCAATTATCTTACTATTTGGTGGTAGCTTCCTAGCACTCTACCTTCTTAAGCAAGACTTATTTATTAAAATATTTGGTACATCATTCTTTTATCGAATGGATAGAATTCTTAACTGGTCAAGTTCTAGTGGGTTGCAACTTAAAAACTCTATTATGGCTATTGGCTCAGCTGGTCTAACCGGACATGGTATTAATAAAGTACCAATTACTATTCCAGAAATGCAAACCGACTTCATCTTTAGTGTCTTTGCTTCTAACTATGGTTTAATAGGATCTCTATTCTTAATATCCATTATTATCTTCTTTGACATAACATTAATAACAGCTGTTAATAAAACAAGTAATAATTGTGATAAATATGCTATCGGAGGTATTCTTGGAGTATTACTTTTTCAACAAATATATAATATCTCTATGACAATTGGACTACTACCAATTATGGGAATCACTCTTCCATTTATATCTTATGGTGGATCATCATTATTATCATATATGTTATTATTAGGTATTATCTTTAATGTATCTAATGAAAGTCTAAGATTTACAAATTAAAAACAATCTAGTATTCTTTACTAAATTGTTTTCTTTTTAGAATATCAAACTTCCATAATAGTAGTTAGTAGTATCATTAACTACTTTTTGTCTTTCTATTATTAATAAATACTTTTCTTTAGTTAAATCATATATAATACTATTATTTAAATATTTTAAATAATCTTTATATGTATTATTCATACTATCTGTAATTAATCCTTCAATATTATTAGTCTGCGATAAGTCCACCACTATAGCATTAGTAATATTATAATTATTAAATAATACATCAATATCATTATTTGCAGTACTACTTATATAATAGTAACTAGCATTATTATTATATAATATATTATTCTCAATTAACAAATCTCTTAAATAATTACATGCATAACTATTATCAACATTATAATAATAACTTCTCTCTTTATACCTTAAATAAGCTTTACTATAACTAGTAAATAGTCCAACTAAAGTTACTACTACTATAGAACAAGTAACTATCACTTCAGCCATCATAAATCCCTTATTATTCACTTTCATTATTATTACCTCCTATCACTTTCGAACAATATGTATTATTTACTTTAGTATAACCTTCAGGGCATGTTTGAGATACATTACTATAATAATAACATTTGGTACCAATAGGATCAACACCATTACAATGATAAGTTGTCTTTTTACCACAACTATTCGAAGCTACGCTTCCAATATTACCACAATAGCAATGAGTTCCACCACACCTACCTGGTGCAGTAGGATTTGAAGCACTTCCAGTTGTACAAGTACAAGAACCAACCTGTTTCCATCCCGTTGAAGCAGCTGTTACTTTTTCACATCGAGTTCCATTAGATGCCATATTATATCCACTTGGACAACTAGCGGTTGCATTAACTATGGATATACTACAATTACTAATATTACTCATAGTATCCTTTATATAATAAGTATACTCTCCTACACCAATTGGCATACTCTCACTATTCTCTCCACTATATGATGAATCCCATCCATAATATAGTAAACCATTAGAAATTTCAGCAGTAATTTCTGTATCATTCGCGCTCAAATTACACCAAAGCGTTTCAAATTCTTCCTCAGTAAATGCTAATATATTTATTCCATAATCTTTATCTGAATATTTAGTAGATACTGGTATCTCTATTAAAAAGTAATTACCATTTCTTCTAATACTTACATTACCAACTATTGCATTTTCATTAAACTTTTTAGTATATGTACCATAATTTATAGTATTATTAACCATTGTTAAATCTTTAGAAGTACCATCTTCAAAGTTTATTTTAATGCCATTATCTATTTTTACTATATTTTTAACTTTATTACCAACTACATCACTCATTATTTCATTAGTAACAACTGTTTTATCATTTAGCATAACTGTTTCAACATTTACATCATCAGATTTATTTCTAATTTTTAATGTTAAATTAATTAAAAAATATGCCATTGCGAATGTTAAAGCACCTGCTAAAATAACTTCTACTATTAAATAACCTTTATTATTTAGTTTCATATTATACCACCTAGTATTAATATAATTATAAACTATTTAATTAAATAAATCTATAGTTTTAACTTAAAAATAAAAAGACTATAGTTATACCTATAATCTTTATTATCTATTATTTTAAATTAGCTACTGGTAAGACACTAATAGATCTAACTATTTCTAATATCTCCCCTGTTTTCATAGTATTACTAGCTAAATAATATTCAATACCATTACTATACCAATTTACTGAATTATTATTTACTATAGCTACTGAATCCGCTAATAATTCTAACTCTCCAAAAGTAGGTACTATAACATGTTCATCATTTGCTTTTGATACTTCTTCAACTAAGATAAATGGATTATCACCATCAAATGTTAATATTAATCTTTCACCAGTAGAAGTACTAACCTTTTCTTGACTAGTTAAATAAGTATTAGTAGGTAAATACATAGGATATACTATATCATCTATTGTAGCAGTACTCTTAGTTTGTTCAGTCTTATTATCTTTATTATCAGTATTAGAGCCTATATTCTTTTCTTCAATTATTTGATTTAAATCAAAATAATTATCTTTAAATTTAGGACTATAATCTATCTTATCAAAAGTCATCTTTATTTCTACATTTCCACCTTTATCTAATACTCTTACTTCTTTAACATTATAATTCTTATCCATATATATTTCTTGACTAGTTAATTTATCATTATTAGGATAATTTACATTAGAAGTTAATACATATTTATTATCTACTTCTTTCATACTAATATTATCAGTATTATTTATATCATCTAATAAAGATGTTAATAAATATACTTGAGAATTATTGTATGGCCAATCACTTTGAAACTTAAAACTTTTATTTAGTGATGGCGTAATTACATATATACCTGTATCATTTCTTAAAATAACTTGCTCATGATTATTAGTTGTATTAACTAAATCTATCTTATAATAATCATTCTTCTTATAAGAAACTTTAACATTATATGTATATATATCTTCATTATTTATTAGTTCCATAACTCCTTCAACATAATAACTTTTTAAATTATTAATTTTTTTATCGAATTCCTCTACTGCTTTACTAGAACTAGTTTTCCCACATCCAGTAATAAATATTACAACCAAAATAAATATTAAGAAAGTTTTTTTCATATTTCACCCCATTAAAATCTTTCTATTAAATTATATGGAAGGAATTAATGTTTATGATGAATATTTTTTAATTTTTTGTTAAATATATTAGTAGTATAAAAAAGGAGGAATAAAAGATGAATGCTTTACTTAAAACTGGTTTAGTAATTAGTATTATAGGTTGTATTAATTGGGGACTAGTAGGTATATTTAACTTCAACTTAGTAGAATATCTTTTTGGAGATGGTACCCTATTAACTAGATTAGTATATATTTTAGTACTTATATCTGGTTTATTAGATATAGCTATTTTAACTAAAGATTTAGATAGATAATAACTACGCTATAATTTTAGTGTAGTTTCTTTATTTTTATGATATACTTAAGTTAGGGTGATATAATGAATGAAATAAAATGTCCTAACTGTGGCACTATCTTTCAAATAGATGAAAGTGACTATGCCTCTATTGTTAAACAAGTAAGAGATAGTGAATTTAATAAAGAAATTACTTTGCGAGATAAAGAATATCAAAAAGATAAAGAAAACTCTATTAAACTAGTTCAAATTGAATTAGAAAAGAAATATAGTGATGAAATAAATAAAAAAGAATTAACTATAACTAACTTACAAAATGAACTTAAACTTAAAGATACCAACCAAGAATTAATATTAAAAAATGCTTTAAGTGAAAAAGAAAAAGAAATAAATGATCTAAATAATAAACTAGAAAATAGTAGTAATACTTATCTTCTTAAAGAAAAATCTTTAAAAGAACAATATGAAGATAAAATAAAAAGTAAAGATGAACAAATAGCTTATTATAAAGATTTTAAAGCAAGACAATCTACTAAAATGATTGGTGAATCACTAGAACAACACTGTAATAATGAGTTTAATAAATTAAGACCACTATTTGGTAATGTTTACTTTGAAAAAGACAACGACATCAAAACAGGTTCTAAAGGTGACTTTATCTTTAGAGAATATGATGAAGACGGTATAGAAATTATCTCTATTATGTTTGAAATGAAGAATGAAGCTGACGAAACAAGTTCTAAACATAAAAATGAAGACTTCTTAAAAGAATTAGATAAAGATCGCAAAGAAAAAAATTGTGAATATGCTGTTTTAGTTTCTCTACTAGAAATAGATAATGAATACTATAATACCGGTATTGTTGATATGTCTCATAGATATCCTAAAATGTATGTAATTAGACCTCAATTCTTTATACCATTAATTACTCTATTACGAGGAGCTGCCTTAAATACTTTAGGATATAAAAAAGAACTTCAAATAGTTCAAAATCAAAATATAGATATCTCACACTTTGAAGATAATATTAATTCATTTAAAGAAGGTTTTGGAAGAAACTATCGTCTAGCTAGTGAAAAGTTTAAAAAAGCTATTGAAGAAATCGATAAATCAATGGATCACTTACAAAAGATTAAAGATGCCTTAATATCTAGTGAAAATAACCTACGTCTTGCCAACAATAAGATAGAGGATTTAACTATTAAAAAACTAACTAGTAATAGTCCTACTGTCGCCAAGATGTTTGAAGAAGAAAAGAACGCTCAAGATTAAGCGTTCTTTTTGTTATCTAGTTATAATTAATTTTAAAACTATCACTATCGCAATAAATACTCTATAAAAAGCAAATACTGAAAAATCATGTTTCTTAATATATGCTAATAAGAACTTAATACATAGAAGTCCTACTACCATTGAAGTAATAACACCAACTATTATTTCTTTACTAATAATTAAATCACCAACATTAACAATAGCTGCTCCAAAAATAATTGGCGTTGATAATAAGAAAGTAAACTTAGCTGCTGCTTCTCTTGATACTCCCATTAATCTAGCGGCCAATATTGTTGTTCCACTCCTAGAAAAACCCGGAATAACCGCTAAAGCTTGTGATAAACCAATAATAAAAGTTTGTTTAAATGTTAATTCTTTAAAACTTGTTTCTTTCGTATAATGTTGGCTTGCCCATTTATCACCTAAATAAATAAGTACACCCATAACTGCTAAACTAATTGCTATGATTAAAATATTACCTCTAATAACGTTTGCGATAACATCTTCAAACAGCATACCAACTACTGCTCCAGGAATAGTAGCTGCAACTAAATACCAAAACATTCTATTATTAAAGTTATCTTTCTTTTTAAATACTTTTTGGAATACTCCCCCTACTAACTTTAACCAATCTTTAAAATATACTATAAGTACGGACATTAATGTTCCAAAATGCAACGCTACATCAAATGCCAACTTCTCACTCTCAGTCATATTTAAATTAAAATTAAATAAATATGGAATAATTATTAAGTGTGCTGAAGAAGATATTGGTAAAAACTCTCCAATTCCTTGTATTATTCCTAAAACTATACTTTGCCATAAACTCATATTTATACCTTCTTTCTACTTATTAACCTTTGTAATAACACCAACACCAATAGTAGTATTATCTTCTATTATCTTAAATGAATACCCAATATCTACTGTAATATCTTTATCTAATAAAATATCTATATTAGTATATTCACCACTTCTTATCATATTATCTATATCTATTATCTTACCACTAACAACTGTATTCCATAAAGATATATTAATACTAGAATCTAATTCTTTACTTATTGTTGTATTATTACCTTCATCTTCTTTATATAAATATATTCTAGCTTCGATATAATTAGTAGTAATTAAACTATTCTTAGTAGCAATAGTCTGTCCTTTAATAACATCAACTTTATCATTAATAATTAATTCTACTCTATTACCTATATAAGCACTACTAACACTAATACCATCTACTAATATCTTATTAATCTTAACCTCAATACTATCAATACTCATTCCACTTACTTCAAGAATATCTCCTGTATTAACCTTACCACTCTTAATAACACCACTTATATAAGTCTTACTATCCGTAGTATAAACATCCTCTATTATCATCACAAACTTATCATTAACTGAATATCCCTTAATTAAAGACTCTATCTTAGATTCTTGATAATTACTATAATGAGTATATAAACTACTACCCTCTCTAATAATTAAATTATTATTATCATTCTTCTTACTATCTCTAATACCACTCTTATATAATGATACACCTGATATTACTATAGATATTACCATTAATATAGGTATTATTATTAATAAGTTCTTAGTAATCTCATCTTCTTTTTTAACTTTTTTCTTCTTTACTGACATATCTTCCCTCTATTCTTACATTACTAATTATAACATAACCTAATATATATTGACAACAAAAATACCTAAGATTTTATATTCTTAGGTATATAATTTATTCTACTACAAATGGGCTTGCTGCTGTACCTGATCCTGTCACAGTTGCACCTGATTTAAGTGATATAACAGGACGTACTCCATGAGAGTGTATGATATTATAAGAATCCGTAGGGCCAATAGAACCAACAGAAAACTCAATACCAGTCAAGAGGTAAAACCACCACGGAGACAAAGCCCAATAATTTGAACCTGTATATAAGTAAAATGAACTATTGTATTCTTCATATACTCCTCCAGCATAAACAGTTTCATCAGCAGTTATTAGTCCAACTGGATACGTTAATGACCCATTACCATTGCTTGTGCTTATCGTAAACTTATCCCCCGCGTTCGGACATTTTAATGTTGGTGCTTTATTTGCCTCTAGTCTTGTTTTTGCTCCAAATTCTAAATCAGTTTCATCACTTACTGTATAATTTTTTTGTGTAAAGCTTCGATCATTACAAAATACTGTATCTTCTAATTGTGATGTGTAATTTGCCATATTACTTTTATACCATGAATCTATTACACCTTTTATCGTTGAATCATTAGTATTCGTTGTACTGTCTGACATTTCTTTTAAAATATCCAAGTAATTCTTACCATTGCTTAATTCAAAGTAATAAGTATATGAATTACTTAAAACAGATGAAAAATGTGCATAATCGATATAATTTATATTTTTGCAAGTATTACTCGAAGTAAAACAAGTATAGCGATATTTATTAGCTATTGTGCTATATTCTGTACTCCAATTGCTTACATCAGTCAATGTGTAAGTATCTTTTAATGTATATGTACCATTTGTGTATGTTATATCATTGCCAAACACTATTGAACCACTTAAGGATGATATTTTTTTAAATGAATGTCTATATATTGTCCCGTACATATATCCAACATAAACATGCGAATCTCCACTCGAATTAAATTCCGAATTGCCTATTGTAGTATTATAACCCATGTTATTGCAAGTTTTAATTGCGTTTCCTTCACCCTTGCTTACACTAAACACCACTGTATCACTACCACTTGACGTACTACTATTCTTTTTATATTCAACTTTTATTACATCCGATGTTGTTAACTCCGATAATATTATTTTCCCTTCTTCAGTTCCACTATGTTCCTCTAACATAATTCCATTTTTATAAAATAATGCCATATCATACCTCTCTGAAGACACAGTATAAGATAATACATAATCACCAGCAGTGGCAACTGAAAATGCTATAGATCCTGTTGCACTATGAGTTTTATTTGTACTTGTCCATGTTTTATTAGTACTATTAAATGTATATGGATAAGTAGTATCATTAGTTACGTTTGTATAAAAACTTTTTTCTATAGGAGTTGTTGTTTCATAAGCATATTTTTGTACACCGTTATATATTAACTTGACCCCACCTGTTTCTGTTGTTCTTATTATTCTCCAACACATATTTGCAAACAATACATGATTATCTACATTGCCACGATAATAGTATACAGGATTACCACTATCAGTATCTGATGTTGTATATATACCATTAGTACTACTTGCTTCGGAAGTTTGGCTAAAATCTATAGTTGTAGTAGTATCTGCATTATTCTTTATATAATCATATAAGACCGAAGTAGATTTAATCCAATACGCATACAAAGTATGATTATTTATATTTGTTAATACTGTATTTTCATCTACCTTAGTACCAGTACCATTTTCCCCAGTATACCATCCACCAAATGTATAACCACTTTTTGTTGGAGTTGGTAATGTACCATATTTGTCTTTATAAGTTACGGTATAACTAGCATTACCAGTTAAAGTAATTCTAGCAGCGCCATTGCCACTATTACCAGTTCCACTGGCATAACTTCCATTAAGACTAGGCATTTGTTGTAATGATCCTTTAGAATTTGTCCATGCATATCCAGAACCATCTATCATAACTGTATCAGTAAATGTCTTACCACTATAATGAATTGAACAAGAATTATCACTTGTGCCTGTTGTACATCCAGTTTTAGGAGTTGCACTGCTTGCTGATGTAATAGCTACACATCCAGTATGTCCTGATATATATGATGAACCACCGCCACCAGAACCACCACAGTTACCTAAGCAAGCTTCTCCGGAGCCACCACCATAGTAGCCACCGCCGCCTCCGCCGCCGCCTGAAATAGTTGGCGTATCACTAGAAGTGCCACCGACACCACCATTATAAAAACTTCCATCAGTACCTGGTACCCTAGCTGTTTTACCTTTAGCGCCACCACTAATTTGTGTTCCACCTGAACCATACATCTTATCGACAACTGATGTCCCAGCATATCCAGATAAACCTCCAGCTGCACCACCAGTTTTACCAACACCTTTTGCATTTGAACCATTAGCGTTAGCACCGCCTCCGCCTCCGGCAACCATTATACGACTATTAATTGTAGTTCCATCGTACCTAACATCAGTACTTCCACCACCGCCATCATTTTTTACTGCTAAAGCTCCAGCATTGCCACCGCCATTATAACCACCAGCACCACTAGAATTACCCGAACCACCTACATAAATCTTTAATACTTCATTTGTATCAAAATTTGTATTACCAGCTGTATAAGCACCTTTTCCACCATTAGTGCCACCACCTTGTGCTCCCCATAATTCTATTTTATAAGCACCAGCATAGGCTATTGTATAAGTGTACTCTTGAGGTTTTGTATAAGTAGTTTCTACTACACCACCAGCCATATCTAAATTAACTTGTACTGTATTTTTTTCAAATACTACTTCACAACTAATATTACTCGTTATATTAGATATAGTTAAAATATTATCTATTACTGTGCCTTCACATGTTGTTGATTTATATCGATAACCATCATTAGGTACAATATTATATTTAACTGTACCATTCTTAGTAGATAACTTAATATTAGGTTTTACTTTACCATAATCTTTATTATTAGATTTAACTATTGTTTTATAATAAACGCCCTTATTAATAGCAGTACTATTGCTAGGTAATTCTAATACTTCTCTTTCAAAACCTACGATATCTTTAATACTTACTGTTGTATCAGTACCACTATTATTTTGAATAAATACTTTAATTAGATTAGTACACTTACTATTAATTACTCCATTAGCATCAGTATCACCAATATTAACTATACTAATATTAGAGTTTACTCCTTCTAAATAAAGCAAATATGATATATTAAACTCGTTAGGATTACTTATTTTAATATCTACTATTTTACTATCATAACCAGGTATTAGTATATCTCTATTAGTTCTATCACCTAGAGTTATATTAAATAAGTAATCCGCTTTGGTACTATTACCTTCAGTAATACTACTATCTATTGCAAATGTCCCTATTAATGAAATAACTCCTATTATAAATATTAAAAATAATGTTATATATATTGTTCTTTTCTTCATATACAGTACCTCCTAAATTACAGCAAAAAGAGTATAGTACATTAAATCCTCTATCATAATTATTACTTCTCTTCTCATACAAACAAATGTATCATTTACCACCCTATGCAAACATAAAGTTAACAAATTATTATTAATTTTAACCATATTTATTAACTCCTTTCTACTTAGGAAGAAATACTTTGTTTGTTTATTTTCTTATCATAAGTAAATTATATACTAAATTAAAATTATATTCAAGATATTTTAACAAGAAAAAAAACACTTATTTCTAAGTGTTAATTATTTTCCTTTAATAAATCAATAGCTTTTTGGAATAACATATCATTACGTAAGTATTCAACATTACCTAATTCTTTCTTAACTTCTTCTCCAGTCATATTATATTGTTTAGCTAATTCTTCTACTTTTTCATCTAATTCTTTATCAGTTATTTCTAACTTTTCTTCCTTAATTAAAGCCATTAATAAATAACGATATTTAAGTCTCTTAGTAGCTTCTTCAGTCATTTTAGCCATAATATCTTCTTTAGTTGAGTTAGTATATTTTAAATATAATTCCTCAGTAATACCTTGCATACTCATACGTTTAACTAAATCTTGATACATTGCTTCTTTTTCATCTTCTACTAATTCATCAGCAAAAGATACTTCCATATTTTCAGATGCTTTATCTAATAAATCATCTTCAAACTTATGTCCTAATTCATGATTCTTTTCTGCTAATATTTCTTCTTTGATAGATTTCTCTAAATCTTCTTTAGTCTTAATATTATCCATTCCTAAGTCAGCAAAGAATTCTTCATCTAATTCAGGAACTATTCTTGATTTAACTTCATTTACTTTAACTTTAAATACTACTTTTTGTCCTTTTAACTCTTCAGACATATAGTCCTCAGGAAAAGTTAATTCTAGATCTTTTTCTTCTCCTTTACTCATTCCAACTATTCCTTCTTCAAATCCTGGAATAAATGAATGACTACCGATAGTTAATGAATAGTTTTCTCCTTTTCCACCATCAAAAGCTACACCATCTTTAAATCCTTCAAAGTCAATAATAGCTACATCACCATTTTCAACTTTACCATCTTTAACAGCTAATTCAGCATACTCTTGTAATAATGAATTAATATGATTTTGTACTTCTTCATCACTTACAGTTGCTTCTTCTTTCTTAACATTTAATCCTTTGTAATTACCTAATTTAACAGTAGGTTCAGTAATAAGTATCATTTTAGCTTCAAATGATTCTTCATCCATCTTAACTACTTCAATTTTAGGTTCAAGAATTGGAACAATCTTACCTTCTAATACTACTTCTTTATATTTATCTTGAATAGCTTTATCAGCAGCACTATATATTAATTCTTGTTTTCCATATTTCTTTTCATAAACATTTCTAGGCGCTTTACCTTTTCTAAAACCATCAATTTTTACATCTTTAATAACTGTATCAAATGATGCATCAACTAAGTCTTTCCATTCTTTTCCTTCTACTTTAATTACAACTTCTTCTTTCATTTATAATACCTCCTATTTTATATCAAGTATTTCTACATTGTATTTACCATTTGGGCTTTCTACTGCTCTAGTTTCTCCAACTTTAGCACCAATAATTGCTTTAGCAAGTGGTGATTCATTAGATATCTTATCATTAGATGGATCTGCTTCTTTAGATCCTACTATTTTATATTCTTCAATATCATCGTCATCATCATCATATTTTATCTTAACAGTTGTGCCTAATCCAACACAATCAGTATCTACTTTTTCTATAATAGTTGCTTTTTCCATGATCTTTTCTAACTCTAGTATTCTACCTTCTACTTGAGCCTGTTCACTTCTAGCAGCATCATAATCCGCATTCTCAGATAAATCTCCAAGTGCTCTTGCTTCTTTTAATGCTTTAATTACTTCTGGTCTTTTAGTATTCTTTAAATAGTTTAATTCTTCTTCTACTTCTAAAAAACCTTCATCAGTTAAATATACTTTATCTGCCATTTTCTTTCCACCTCTTAACATTTCAAAATTGTACTATGTTTTTTATTCTTTGTCAAGTACTTTTACCCTCATCATATCATAAACATATACTTTCTTATTTAACTTAAATTTAATAACTTGTTCTGGATGTCTCGCTACATCTAACAAATTATTTTCTTCATCATATATCTTTGGAATAGTATATGTAAATGTCTCTATATTAGGTCCAAAAAATTCTACTATATCTCCTTCTTTAAAGTAATTTTTTTGTCTTAATGTTACTTCTTGATTATTTTCATCATAATATTCAACTATTCCTAAAAAGTCTTGATTAGATACTTCTTCTCTTCCTAAGAAATATTGTTCATTCTTAGTAGGTAATTTATCATAGAACTGAATAGTATTATCTCTATTAGCTACTCTATTTAAAACTTTACTATAATATGCTATTCTCTTACTATCTAGTTTATTACTATAATAATCATCAATAGCACTCCTATAAGTATTAATAACAGTTGCTATATAATAAATACTACGCATTCTACCTTCTACTTTTAATGAACTAATTCCTATATCAATCATATCATCTAACTTACTAATCATTGCTAAATCTTTAGAGCACATTGTAAACTCCGGATCAATACTAACTTTTTCTTTATTTTCATTTAATAAATTAAAGTTCCAACGACATACCTGACTACATCCCCCTCTATTAGCATCTCTATTAGTAAAATAGTTAGATAACACGCATCTTCCGGAATAAGCTGCACACATTGCTCCATGAATAAAGCATTCTACTTCCATACCTGTCTTATCAATAATATCTTTAATCTCCTTACGTGAACACTCTCTAGCAAGAACTACTCTCTCAACACCAAGTTCTTTATAAAAATTAATACTTTCTATATTAGCAGTCGAAGCCTGTGTTGATATATGAATACTTAACTTAATCTTATTATTTTTAACTATATCAATAACTACCGGATCTGCTACAATAATAGCATCTACTCCAATATCTGCTAGCTTAATTAAATATTCTTTTAAACCAACGATATCTTCATTATGAAATAAAATATTAACTGTCACATATACTTTTTTATTTAAAGAATGAGCGAACTTACAAGCTTCTTCTATTTCTTCAATACTAAAGTTTTTCGCATTAGCTCTAAGACTATAATCTCTTCCCCCAATATATACTGCATCTGCACCATATAATAAAGCAATCTTTAATCTTTCAATATTTCCCGCCGGAGATAATAATTCTACTTTCTTCATTATATATCACCTTCTTTATTCTTTACTTTATATATAGTCTTAGTATCAAAGAAACCTACATAATATTCTTTATTACTATATTCTTTATTTATAAATCTCTCTAAATCTTTAATAAACTTATCATGATCAATATTAAAACTATTTAATATATAATAATCTATTATATCTATTTCTTTAATTCTATTTATTAAATTAATAGGTTCTTTCGTATAAATAGTACTACCTAATTTGCTCTCTACAATAGGATGCTTAATATCATCTTGTTCTATATAATATATCTTATCTTCTTTAGAAGCATTAATATAATCTAAATAATTAGTAACTAAACTTCTTCTCGAATTAAATATTGGTATATATCCATATACATTAAATAATATCTTTAAATTAGTATTCTTCTTAATATCTAATAATTCTTCTTTAGTAATATCTGATGATATATATGAATACTTAATACCCAACTTCTCATAAAACTTATTAGAGTTAATTGAAGTATTCAAATGTTCTTGACTAACTATTAACTCAATATTTAAATTATTATCTCTAACTATCTTATAAACACTCATATCATAAAACATTACTTTAACATTACCAATATCACTTAATTTAAATAATATTTCTTTAAGTAAATCTAGATCATTATTATGCATAATCTTATTTAAAGATATAATAATTTCTTTACTGGAATACTTATTTATTACTTTAATAGTGTCCTCTAAACTTACATAAAAAGGAAGTTCTACTGAATAGTTATCTACCCCTATAATAAAACCATCGACTTCTAGTTTAGATAATTCTTCTAATTCATCTAAACTACTTGGTATAACTATTAATTTACTCATATCTATCTACCTCCTAACTAAATGTTTATTACCATTATCTTTAATATAATTAACAAAGTAATCCCTATATATAAAATCACTAATCTCGGTATTATCTTTACTAAACATTCTAACTAAATAATTAATGTATTCTATATATTTATTACTATCTAATAAACTACTAGCTATATATAATAATTCATCAATAATACCAAGTGTTAACTCTTTCATTTTACTCATAATTGCTAATGCTTCATCTTCTTTATCATAAGCATACACTAATAATTCATTAACTAGTTTCATTATCTTACTAATATTATCTTTATAATCACCATAACTATTTATAAATCCTTCTCTATCTCCTTTAAAATAATATTTAAAATGCTCTATTCCTAATATATTAACTAATGAAGATATAACTATTAAACCAATATAACAGTAATCATTAAAATTATCTTTATTATCTGAAGTAATCATCGTAAAATATTCTGTTGTAGATTCATCAAAATAATCATTTTCATCCTTATTAGCTAACCCATTCTGACTAGATAAATGAAATAATTCATGAGTTAATGTATCAAATATATTCTCATTATTTAATAATATCATATTGTTGCTTGTATATAATCCATTATTATCAAACTCACTATCTTTACTTAAATAAATATTTAATGTTTTAGTACATATTTGATAATTTTCTTTCTCTTCATCGCCAAGATAACTTAATACTTTCTCAACTCTTGCAAAAGGATTATTAACTCTAGACTTAATACTATCTATATTTAACTTAACAACATCATATTTAGTAATATCTTTATCTTTAACTTTCATACTATTCTTCTTTCCACGCTATTTTAACATATATAACTAAAAATTAAAAGATACTTTTAATATCTTTTAGCTATTTTTCTTAGATATCGCTATTTTGTCTCCTACACTAACATAAGTAGTAGTAAACTCTTTATTATTATCTAAGTATTCAATAAATGTTTTAATTTTCTTTACAATACCCAATTGATTTTTTGAAGCAATTAAACTAGCATCCTCAACTCTTCCATGAAAAGATAAATTATCTGTTATAATTACCCCATCTTGTGCTAAATTATTCGTAAACTTTTCAAAGAAATAAATATTATTCCCTTTAGAAGCATCAATAAATATTAAATCATACTTATCTGTAAGTTCTACTTCTTTAGCGTCTCCTAAAATAATATTTATTCTCTTATCAAGATTAAACTTATGAATATTATCAACTGCCATATTATATCTATCTTCATCTTTTTCTATTGTTGTTATAGTAATATCTTCACTTACTAAAGCCATCTTAATAGCAGAATACCCAATCGCACTACCTACTTCTAAAATATTCTTAATATTATTTTCTTTTATATAATTACATAAATATTCTATCCCATCTTTTAACATAATAGGTACATAGGCCTCTTTAGCATATTCTTCTATTAAAGATAATTCTTTATTTATATCCATCTTAAGCACACCATTTTCCTTCTTGTTTTAATTTATTAATAATATTATTATGTTCCGTACTATTCTTAGTTAAATAAGTCTTACCTGTGCAATCTGCTACAAAGTAAAAATAATCATGAAGAGTAGGTTCTAAAACAGCCACAATAGATTCAATTCCCGGATTAGATATTGGTCCTACTGGAAGTCCGTTTATCTTACTACATCTCGTATTATATTTATTATTACAATTATTTAATTCTTTATAAGATAAACTATAAGTCCAATCATCTATTTTATTAGCATAATATGTTGTTGCATCACTACCAAGTGTCCATCCATTATTTAATCTATTATAAAATACTCCAGCTACACCCTTACGATCATCACTATTACTACCTTCTAATTCAACAATCGAAGCCAAAGTTAATAACTCATGAACACTATAAGAAGAACTATTTATTAAATCTTTATACTTACTTAACTGTTTATCAGTCTCATTTAATAACTTATATATTATATCTTCTAAACTAACATCTACACTAGCAAATGTATAAGTATTAGGAAATAAATATCCTTCTAGCTTATAATATATATTATCATTAACAATATCATCAGTTAAAAACCAATAATCATTAATTAACTTATTAATAAACTCATTATCATTAACTAACTTAATAAAATCTTCTTTACTATTAGTAGTATTTTCTTCTATTAATTCAGCATACTTTCTAATATTTAAGCCCTCTTTAAAAGTAATATTTATCTCATCAGGGTTATAAGTTGACCCTTTAACTAAATTATTAACTATCTCTTTAACATCCATACCTTCATTTAATTTATAATATCCTACCTTTAAATTAGTAATATTATTAAGTTTAATATATATTCTAAAAGATAATTCATTTCTAATTAAATGATGTTCTTTCAAAGTACTAGCGATACTTCTAATTGAACCAGGTTTTATTTCCACAATTTTTTCACTTGTATCATTTGATACAGCTTTAAGATTAACATTATACGTAATAACTGCAAGCAAGCATAGTAAAACTATGCCACTTATTATAATTATAAATATCTTAGTTAACTTCTTCATACAACTACCTAATAATTACTTATTCTTTTCTTCTTGAATAGAATCAATAATAGCCTCTACTATATTCCATTCTTTATCTGTTTCTATTGGTAATAATTCTCCATTTTCACTATTAGGATCATATATTGAAGCAAATACTCTAACATTACCTTTATCATCTTTAGTATTATCTGTATATACTATATAATTCTTATTAGTCTCCTCTGACTCAAATGTAAATAATACCTCACACTCTACTTTTTTACCTTCTTTATTTAATACTGTAAACTTATTATTATTTTCCATACTCATTATTCCTCCTATCTAAATAACCTTGTAATATAATAACAGCAGCCATTCCATCTACTTTTTTCTTTCTTTTCTTTCTTGATATATCTGCATCTATTAATACATTATTAGATATAACAGATGTTAATCTTTCATCATATAATATTACTTCTATATTTAACTCTTGTTCTAACTTCTCTTTATATTCTAAAGTAATAAGTGCTCTAGGTCCTAAGGTGTTATTCATATTCTTTGGAAGACCTAGTACTAATGCTGTAATATTATTATCTTCTATTATCTTCTTTAATTCATCTAATGTATCTAAATTATTATCTTCACTAAATCTTAATGTTGTATATACACTAGCAATAGTATTAGTAGTATCACTAATTGATATTCCCAATGTCTTGCTACCTAAATCTAATCCTAAATAACGCATCTATTTATCTAAATAATACTTAACTAACTCTTCTAATAAAGTAGTTCTATCAATTTTAGATAATTTATTTCTATCATTATCATAATTAGGAATATAACCAATATCCCCACTCATTAAATAACCTACTATCTGAGTTATAGCATTATATCCTTTCTTCTCTAAACTATTAGAAACATCTTTCAATATCGAACATATATCATTATCTTTCATCTAAACACCTTCTATACATAATTTTAACATAAATAATTACTAGAAACAAGAACTTATCATTAAATAATTTAAAAGTCGTTAATTTTTATTTGGATGTCCGTTTTTTTAAAATAACGGAATTAAGTCTGTTT
>ERZ827168.824-NODE-824-length-47345-cov-3.970078_pt1 | contig 47345 bp, 39 predicted proteins | sample MGYA00519868_ERZ827168 | MGnify/ENA primary metagenome ERZ827168 (study PRJEB31778, sample SAMEA3449271) | human gut metagenome | biome: human gut; feature: human-associated habitat; material: faeces | place: United Kingdom | collected 2010/2012 ...
CATCGAAGGCATCGAGGGCGACACGGTCTCCCTGTACACCTGCGGTGATTTCACCGACCTGTGCCGCGGCCCCCACGTGCCGCACACCGGCTTCTCCAAGGCCAGCAAGATCCTTTCCGCTGCCGGCGCCTACTGGCGCGGCGACGAAAAGAATCCCATGCTCTCCCGTCTGTACGGCACCGCCTTTGCCGACGAGAAGGCCCTCAACGCCTACCTGAAGCAGCTGGAAGAAGCCAAGCGCCGCGACCACCGCAAGCTGGGCCGTGAACTGGGCTTCTTCACCTTCCATGAAGACGTGGCCCCCGGCATGGTCTTCTGGCTGCCCAAGGGCATGCTGATGCGCACCATCCTGGAAGATTTCTGGCGTCGCGAGCACATCAAGCGCAACTACGACCTGGTGCAGGGCCCGCAGCTGCTGCGCGTGGAGACCTGGCAGCGTTCCGGTCACTACGACCACTATCGCCAGAACATGTATTTCACCCAGATCGAGGACGATCAGTACGGCATCAAGCCCATGAACTGCATCTCGCACATGCTGATCTACCGCAACGATCTGCGCAGCTACCGTGACCTGCCCCAGCGCTACTTCGAGCTGGGCGTGGTGCACCGCCACGAAAAGAGCGGCACCCTGCACGGCCTGCTGCGTGTGCGTCAGTTCACCCAGGACGATGCCCACATCCTGTGCACGCCCGAACAGCTGGAAGGCGAGATCCTCGGTGTCATCCACCTGATCCGCGACCTGATGCATCTGTTCGGCTTCGACTACAAGGTGGGCATCTCCACCCGTCCCAAGGACAGCATCGGTACCGACGAAGCCTGGGAACTGGCGACCAATGCCCTGATCGAGGCCGTGAAGAAGGCCGACATGCCCTACGAGATCAACGAGGGCGACGGCGCTTTCTACGGTCCCAAGATCGACGTGCGCCTGCTGGACTGCATCGGTCGCGAATGGCAGTGCTCCACCATCCAGGTGGACTTCACCCTGCCCGAACGTTTCGACCTGACCTATGTGGGCCAGGACGGCGAACGTCATCGTCCTGTCATGGTGCACCGGGCCATCATGGGCTCGCTGGAGCGCTTCATCGGTGTGCTCATCGAGCAGTACGCCGGTGCCATGCCCACCTGGCTGGCGCCCGAACAGGCCCGGATCCTGACGGTCACCGATGCCCACAACGAAGCCGCGCTCAAGGCCTGCGAGGAGCTGAAAGCTCTGGGGATCCGCGTGACGGCCGATACGCGCAACGAGAAGCTGGGCTTCAAGGTGCGCGAGGCGCAGCTGGCCAAGGTGCCGTATATTCTGGTGGTTGGAGAAAAGGAAGCGCAGGCGGGCGGCGTCAATGTGCGTCTGCGCAATGGGGACAACCTGGGGCTCAAGTCCGTGGCGGAAGTGGCTGCCCTGATCCGTACGGACAGCGAAGAGCCTTTCAAGAATGGAGGGATGCGCTATAGCTTCTCCTAACATGAGACCCCGGCGCGACGTGCCGCAGGACGGCGTGCGTCGCAACGAGATGATCCGCGCCCGCGAAGTGCGCGTCATCGGCGCCGATGGGGAACAACTGGGTATTTTGCAGCGCAACGAGGCTATTGCCCTTGCCAAGGAAGCCGGTATGGACCTGGTGGAAGTCGCTTCCACCTCCGAACCGCCTGTCTGCCGCATCATGGACTACGGCAAGTTCAAGTACGAGCAGCAGAAAAAGAAGCAGGAAGCCAAAAAGCGCCAGAGCGTGGTGCAGATCAAGGAAATCAAGGTCCGTCCCAAGACCGACGACCATGACTACGAGACCAAGCTGCGCCACATCCGCCGCTTCCTGGAAGACGGCGACCGCTGCAAGGTGACGGTGTTCTTCCGTGGCCGCGAGATCGTCCACAAGGACCGTGGTATCAGCATCCTCGAACGCGTCGTGCAGGACCTGGCCGATGTGGCCAAGGTGGACCAGGAGCCCCGTGCCGAAGGCCGCACCCTGCAGATGCTGCTGGTGCCCAAGAAGTAGTCCTTCGCCAGAGCCTTTTTTCCTGACGTCACAGGTGGCCTGTGCCGTCAGGACTGCCTGCGCGCCCCTGCATTTTTGCACTTGCGCCGCACGGCTTTTTCAGGCAATATGCCGTTCCTGCCCGTAGTGTACGGGCAGGTTATTCGCTAAGGAGTATATCATGCCCAAGATCAAAACCCGGCGTTCCGCGGCCAAGCGTTTCGAGCTCACCGGCAGCGGCAAGTTCAAGCGTCGTCGTCAGAATCTGCGCCACATCCTCACCAAGAAGGCTCCCGGCCGCAAGATGCGCCTGGGCCAGGCCGCCATCGTTGACCGCACCAACGAGAAGGCCGTGCGCCGGATGCTGCCCAACGGCTAGTCATCCCGAGCCTTGCGGAAGCTCCGTGCGCGGAGCGTCCGTGCCGGAACGCGAGAGCGTGACGGCGTGAATTCTGATCCGTCCGGATTGCGCGCCCGCATGCGGGAGGCGGCATGACCGCCGCAGCACCGCCGCGCGGCGCAGCGCCCCACAGGGGCGACGGCCAGCGCAAAGCCGTTCTTTTCAAGCAATTTGCGCCCCATCTGGGATCAATTTTTTTCCCCGGCAGGCACAATACCTCCGCCTTGGCCGGGCGAAAGGAGGGTACCCCCCATGCGTGTGAAGAGAGGTCTCGCCGCTCATCGTCGGCACAAAAAGTACCTGAGCGCGGCCAAGGGTTTCCGTGGTGGCCGCAGCCGTCTGTATCGTACCGCCCGTGAGGCTGTGGAGCGTTCGCTCCAGTATTCCTTCATCGGCCGCAAGCACCGCAAACGCGACTTCCGCACCCTGTGGATCCTGCGTATCAACGCCGGCGCGCGCCTGAACGGCCTGTCCTACAGCCGCCTCATGCACGGCCTGAACAAGGCCGGCATCGCCCTGAACCGCAAGGTTCTGGCCGACCTCGCCGTCTACCACAAGGACGACTTCGCCAAGGTGGTGGAAATGGCCAAGGCTGCCCTGTAGTCGGCACGCCACAGCTTTTTTGAGTGCGCGGCATGTCTTGGCGTGAGGTTTTTCCTCGTGCGGGATATGCCGCGCTCTTTTTTTCCGCCGGAGATTCCGGTAAGATCGGGCGCGCCCCGGATGCCGCGGCATGCGGCCCCGGCGGCATGCGCCCTGTTGTCGTGTGGCGGCGGGACATGGTGTCCCTCCGCCGCTGTTGTGTGCGGCCGTCAGGGCCGTCCCTTTGACCGTAACGCCGCCTGCGGCGGCTCCGGGAATTCGCATGGATTTGATGACTGTACTGGAAAGCCTGGTTACAGACCTCGAAGCAGGTCTTGACCGGGCTTCTTCGTTGGATGAACTGGAAGAACTGCGGGTGGACTTTCTGGGCCGCAAGGGCAAACTGGCCCAGGCCATGAGCTCCATGGCCAAGCTGCCCCCCGCGGAACGCCCCGCCGTGGGTCAGAAGGCCAACAGCGTCAAGGAGCGCCTCACCGCCCTGTTCGACGCCCGCAAGACCGCCCTGGAAGCGGCCCGCGAAGCCGAGGCCCTCAAGCGCTTCGACCCCTCCCTGCCCGGCCGCGCCCCCTGGCGCGGTTCGCTGCACCCCACCACCCTGGTGATGGAAGAGATCTGCGGCATCTTCAGCAAGCTGGGCTTCGACATCGCTTCCGGCCCGGAAGTGGAAAACGACTTCTACAATTTCGAGTCCCTCAACATGCCGCCGGAACATCCCGCCCGCGACATGCAGGACACCCTCTACATCACCGAGCGCGTGCTCATGCGCACCCACACCTCCCCCGTGCAGGTGCGTACCATGCTGGGCCGCAAGCCTCCCCTGGCCATCGTGGCTCCCGGCAAGGTCTACCGCCGCGACTCCGACCTGACCCACACCCCCATGTTCCATCAGGTGGAAGGCCTGGTGGTGGGCCAGAACATCAGCATGGCCCATCTGCGCGGCACCCTCACCGCCTTCGTGCGCTCCGTGTTCGGCGGTCATACCGAAGTGCGCTTCCGCCCCAGCTTCTTCCCCTTCACGGAACCCTCCGCCGAAGTGGACATCAGCTGTTGCATGTGCGGCGGCAAGGGCCACATCAACGGCGAACCCTGCCGCGTGTGCAAGACCACCGGCTGGGTGGAGATCCTCGGCTGCGGCATGGTGGACCCCGCCGTGTTCGCCTCCGTGGGCTACCCCGCCGATGTGAGCGGCTTCGCCTTCGGCCTGGGCGTGGAACGTGTGGCCATGCTCAAGTACGGCATCGGCGACCTGCGCATGTTCTTCGAGAACGACGTGCGCTTCCTCGGCCAGTTCGGCCTGCACGCCTAGGGTGGGTCCCGTGCCTCTGTCCGTCCGTCTCCGCCGTGCCTGTGTCCCCGTGCTGCTGGCCCTGCTCTGCGCCGCCGGCAGCGCCGCGCTGGATGCCGGTGATGCCTGGGCCGCCTCGGCCCTGAGCCCCCGCCACAGCGGTCTCGAACCGCCCGGCGGGCCCAAGCCCATGGAAGGCCTGCCCGCCATGGGCAATGCCGGCAACACCACCGAGCGCGGCATGGGCTATACCGATGCCTACGGCCGCCCGCTCAAGGACTACGGCCCCGAGGAAGTGAAACCCCGCAAGCGCCCCCGCGGCGGCGCCTACGGCACTTACGGACGCAAACAGAGCCGCCCCCTGCCGGATCCCGACGCCGACACGCCGGGCAAACCGGCTTGGGACTTCAACTGAATCAACTGCTAACCGGCCCTGCGGGGCCAGTGAGATGACATATGCTGCTTTCTCTTTCGTGGCTGCGCGAATTCGTCCCGTATGAAGGCACGGCACAGGAGCTGGGCGACCGGCTGACCATGCTGGGCCTGGAACTGGAAGAAATCGTGCGCCCCTATGACGCCATCGCCCCCATCGTGGTGGGCCATGTGGTGGAATGCGTCGACCATCCCGAATCCGACCACCTGCACATCTGCAAGGTGGACGCCGGCCAGGGCGAACTGCTGGACATCGTCTGCGGCGCCCCCAACGTGGCCGCCGGCCAGAAAGTCCCCGTGGCCCTGGTGGGCACCACCATGCCCGGCGGCCTGGTCATCAAGAAGGCCAAGCTGCGCGGCGCTCCCTCCTTCGGCATGATCTGCTCCGAACGCGAGCTGGGCCTCACCGAAGACCACAGCGGCATCATGGTCCTGCCCGACAGCGCCGTGCCCGGCACCCGTCTGGTGGACACCCTGGAGCTGGACCGCGAGGTGCTGGACATCTCCATCACCCCCAACCGCGCCGACTGTCTCTCCGTCCTGGGCCTGGCCCGCGAGACCGCCCTGGCCTTCAACCTGCCCCTGACCATCCCCGAACTGCCCCTGTGCGAGGACGGCCCGGCCCGCGACCTGCCCAGCGTGGAAGTCAGCGATCCCGAGCTGTGCAACCTTTACGCCGGCCGCGTCATCGCCGGCGTCAAGATCGCTCCCTCGCCCATGCGCATCCGTCACCGTCTGCATGCCGTGGGCGTGCGTCCCATCTCCAACATCGTGGACGTGACCAACTACATCCTCTTCGAATGCGGCCAGCCCCTGCATTCCTTCGACCTGGACAAGCTGCGCGGCAACCGCATCATCGTCAGCCCCGCCGCCCAGGGCGAGAAGATCGTCACCCTGGACGGCCAGGAACGCACCCTCGATCCCCGTGACCTCTGCATCCGCGACGCCGAACGCGCCGTGGCCCTGGCCGGTGTCATGGGTGGCCAGGCCACCGAGATCGACGATGCCAGCACCAACGTCTTCCTGGAAAGCGCCGTGTTCCGTCCCGGCACCATCCGCAAGACCTCGCGCCGTCTGGGCCTGTCGTCCGAATCCTCCTACCGCTTCGAACGCGGCATCGACCACAAGCGCTCCATCTGGGCCCTGGACCGTGCCTGCGCCATGATGGTGGCCGCTGCCGGCGGCAAGGTCTGCCCCGGCTACACTCTGGCCGAGCCCAAGCCCTTTGTGCCCGTGCAGATCGAGTTCCGCCCCGCCCGCGCCAACGCCCTGCTGGGCGTGGAACTGAGCCGCGACTTCGACGAGAAGGTGCTCTCCGGCATGGGCTGCGCCATCGAGAAGACCAGCGACGACAGCTGGCAGGTCACCCAGCCCAGCTGGCGCCCCGACCTGACCCGCGAAGCCGACCTCATCGAAGAAGTGGGCCGTGTGCACGGTCTGGACACCATCGCCCCCGAACTGCCCGCCTTCCTGCAGGATCTGGGCCGCGCCGGCGAACCCATGTCCACCTTCCAGTTCTGGTCCCGCCTGCGCCACTGGGGCGCCGGTCTGGGCCTCAACGAAGCCGTCAACTACAGCTTCGTGGGCCACAAGGATCTGGACCTGCTGGGCCTGCCCGCCGAAGGCCGCATCTCCATCATGAACCCGCTCTCCGCCGAACAGGATGCCCTGCGCACCGTGCTGGCCCCCGGCCTGCTGCATGACCTGCGCAACAACCTGGCCCAGGGCGCCGCGGGCGTGCGCCTGTTCGAGCTGGCCAACACCTTCACGGCCGCTCCCAGCGACGATCCCCACGCCACCGGCGCCAGTGAGACCGGCATGCTGGGCGTGCTCCTCTACGGCCAGCGCCACGACAGCGCCTGGCCGCATGTGGAAGCCGACATGGATTACAGCGACCTCAAGGGCATCGTGGAGCACCTGCTGCACTTCCTCAACCTGTCCGCCCCCGTGTGCGAACTGGCCGAGAGCCATCCCTACCTGCTGCCCTGCGTGCGCCTGAGCGTGGACGGCACCGAGGTGGGCGTCATGGGCCGCGTGCGTCCCGAGATGGCCGACAGCTTCCACGCCCGCAAGGACGTCTGGCTGGCCGAGCTCAACCTCGACGTGCTGCGCCGCCTGCATGATGCCGCCCAGGTGCGTTTCCAGAGCCTGGCCGTCTTCCCGCCGGTGCGCCGCGACATCACCGTGGCCGCCCCTGTGGGCGTGACCGTGGGCGCTATCCTGGACCAGATCATGGGCCAGAAGCAGCCCCTGCTGGAAGGCGCCGTGCTGGTGGACAGCTTCAGCCCCGAAGGCAGCGACGAACGCAACCTCACCTTCCGCCTGACCTTCCGTCACGCCGAGCGCACCCTCAAGGATGCGGAAGTGGACAAAGTGCGGGAAAAGGTGGCACAATCCCTGGTGCAGGAGCTGGGCGTACGCATCTAGCCCCCTGCCCCTTCCGTACCGGGCGAGCCGTGCCCGCCCCGTGACGGAAGTGCTGCTGATACGGTATTCCACGGGCTGCGGCCCCCTTGCGGGGCCGCGGTCCGTGGCGCTGCGTGCGGCCCCGGCCCGCGCGGTGAAACCCGCAAGAGAGGGAGCATGTCGGAAAAACTCTACAAGATCGGCCAAGCCGCCGCCCTGCTCAACCTCAATACTTCCGTACTGCGTTTCTGGGAAACGGTGTTCCCCCAGCTGACTCCCCGGCGTACGGACTCGGGCCAGCGATTCTACACCGAAGAGGACATGGCCCTGCTGCGCCGCATCCAGCAGCTGCTGCACCAGAAGGGCATGACCATAGAAGGCGCGCGCCGCATCCTGGACGGCAGCGCCACCCTGGACGAGGTCCTGCCGGAACGCGCCGCCAGCAAGCGCGATCCGGCCCTGATGCTGAAGCTGAAAAACGAGCTGACCGAGCTGCGCCGCGTTCTGGCCGGCCGGTGATCCCCTGTCCTGCCGCTCCGGCAGTACGCCGCGGCGGTCCTGCACGACAGGCAGCGCACCACAGGATGCCGCATGATCCTTTCTCCTTCCCTGCTCTCCGCCGATTTCTCCCGTCTGGCCGACGAGCTCGCCGCCCTTGAGGCCGCGGGCATCTCCTGGCTGCACCTGGACATCATGGACGGGGCCTTCGTGCCCAATATCACCTTTGGCCAGCCCGTCATCAAAAGCCTGCGCAAACGCAGCAGCAAACTTTTCTTCGACGTGCACCTCATGATCGAGGAGCCCGCCCGCTATCTGGAATCCTTCCGTGATGCCGGGGCCGACATGCTGGTCATCCATGCCGAGGCCGACCGCCACCCCCAGCGCACCCTCAGCGAGATCCGCCGCCTGGGCATGAAAGCCGGTCTGGCCTTCAACCCCGGTACGGACATCGCCTCCCTGCGCTGGCTGGCCCCCGATCTGGACATGGTGCTGGTCATGAGCGTGAACCCCGGCTTCTCCGGCCAGAAGTTCATCCCCCAGAGCTTTGACAAGATCCGCGCCACCCGCACCATGCTCAACGCCGCCGGTGCCGGGGACGTGCTCATCCAGGTGGACGGCGGCGCCTGCCCCGAGAACACCGCACAGCTGGTGGCCGCCGGTGCCGACGTACTGGTCTCGGGCTCGGCCTTCTTCGGCCATCCGCCCTATGACCAGTGCCACCAAAAATTCCAGGCCGCCGCCCAGGCTGCGGCCGATAATGCCCACAATGCCCGTTGCGCTGCGGCCGCCCTGTGGCAGCCCGGCCGCGCCCTGAAAAAATAACTCAACAAAGGACCGCATCATGCCTACCCGCAGACAGTGTGCCAACGCCATCCGCGCCCTTGCCATCGACGCCATCGAGAAGTCCCGTTCCGGTCATCCCGGCGCCCCCCTGGGCATGGCCGACATGGCCGAAGCCCTCTGGCGCCACGGCTTCAAACACAATCCCGCCAATCCCGGCTGGATGGATCGTGACCGCTTCGTGCTGTCCAACGGTCACGCCTCCATGCTGCTCTATGCCGTGCTGCACCTCACCGGCTACGACCTGAGCATGGACGACATCCGCAACTTCCGCCAGCTGGGCTCCCGCACCCCCGGCCATCCCGAATGCGACGTGACCCCCGGCGTGGAAATGACCACCGGTCCCCTGGGTCAGGGCATCTCGTCCGCCGTGGGCATGGCCCTGGCCGAAAAGATGCTGGCCACCCGCTTCAACACCCCCGAGCACACGGTCATCGACCACCACACCTACGTGTTCCTCGGTGACGGCTGTCTCATGGAAGGCGTGTCCCACGAAGCCTGCTCCCTGGCCGGCGTGTGGGGCCTGGGCAAGCTCATCGCCCTGTACGACTCCAACGGCATCTCCATCGACGGCAAGATCGACGGCTGGTTCACCGAAGACGTGGCCGCCCGCTACAAAGCCTACGGCTGGCAGGTCATCGGTCCCGTGGACGGCCATGATGCCGAGGCCCTGGACGCCGCCCTGGCCGAAGCCCGCGCCGACGCCGAGCATCCCAGCCTCATCATCTGCAAGACCCACATCGGTTTCGGTTCCTCCAAGGCTGACTCCGCCTCCTGCCACGGCTCGCCCCTGGGCGTGGACGTGGCCGCCGCCACCTGTGCCGCTCTGGAATGGCATCAGCCCGCTTTCTCCGTGCCGGACGACATCGCCGCCGCCTGGGACGCCCGTGAAGCCGGCAAGAAGGCCGAAGCCGAATGGCAGGCCCGTTTCGACGCCTACCGCGCCGCCTGTCCCGAGCTGGCCGCCGAACTGGAACGCCGCATGAAGGGCGACCTGCCCGCTGACTGGGCCGACATCGCCGCCGCCATGGTCAAGAAGGCCGTGGAAGCCGGTGAGAGCATCGCCACCCGCGTGGCCTCCAAGAAGGCCCTGGAAGAACTGGTGGGCAACCTGCCCGAGATGCTGGGCGGTTCCGCCGACCTGACCGGTTCCGTGGGCACCAAGACCAGCCATTCCGTGAACTTCGATCCCGCCACCTGCACCGGCAACTATCTGGCCTACGGTGTGCGCGAGTTCGGCATGAGCGCCATCATGAACGGTCTGGCCCTGCACGGCGGCTTCATCCCCTACGCCGGCACCTTCATGGTCTTCTCCGATTACGCCAAGAACGCCCTGCGTCTGGCGGCCCTCATGGGCACCCGTGCGGTCTGGGTCTTCACCCACGACTCCATCGGTGTGGGCGAGGACGGCCCCACCCACCAGCCCATCGAACAGGTGCCCGGTCTGCGCCTCATGCCCGGCCTGGATGTCTGGCGTCCCTGCGACACCGTGGAGACCGCCGTTGCCTGGCAGTGCGCCCTGGAGAACGCCCACCGTCCCACCTGCCTCTCGCTCTCGCGCCAGAACCTGCCCTTCGTCAGCCGCGACGAGGCCCAGGTGCAGGCCATCGCCCGCGGCGGCTACGTGCTGCGTGACTGCGACGGCACCCCCGAGCTCATCCTCATGGCCACCGGCTCCGAAGTGGGCATCACCCTTGAGGCCGCCGAGGCCCTGACCGCCGAAGGCCGCAAGGTGCGCGTGGTCTCCATGCCCTGCTGCGAGCGCTTCGACGCCCAGGATGCCGCCTATCGCGAAAGCGTGCTGCCCGCCGCCGTGCGTGCCCGCGTGGCCGTGGAAGCCGCTGCCGCCGACTACTGGCGCAAGTATGTGGGCCTGGACGGTGCCGTGCTCGGCATGACCACCTTCGGTGCCTCCGGCCCGGGCAAGGCCCTGGCCGAACACTTCGGCTTCACCTCCGCCCACCTGGCCGACATGGCCCGCCAGCTGCTGGGCTAAGGGCTGACATGATTTGTCGAGTAGAGAGGCCTGTGCTTTAGGGCCCCTCCCCCACACGTGTGAAACCAAGGCCCGGGATCACGGGATGACATATCCCCAGGTCCCGGGCCTTTTTGCGTCCTGCCCAAAGAGGACAAATTCCATGCTGGCGGGCGTGGACGAATCGGGCCGCAGCCATGTCCCTGCCGCCAAGAGCAGGACGAACATGACCTGGCTTGCCGTACCCCAAAGGGATGCCGGTCCGTATCCCCTGACGGGCCCGATATACAGAGCAGACATCCTCCTGAGGACATCGCACCATGACGCTTTCCCGTCTGGAGGCGGGACAGCGGTTGCCGGATATTCCGCTAATGGCATCCTCTTTGACCTTTGGGGCCGGGCTGGACTTTCCTCTTCGGGGAACATATCTTTTTGACAAACCGGACGCCGTGTCCCGGCCCTTCCCGGTGATCCCTTCCCTGACAAAAAGGAGGCAGACATGCCCATCAGACTGTTGCAGGACATGGAGTGCAGCGGCAAGACCGTTGTCATCCGCCAGGATCTCAACGTGCCCATGAAGGATGGCCGCATCACCAACGACAAACGTATCCGTGCGGCCCTGCCCGGCATCCGCATGGCGCTGGACAAGGGCGCGGGCGTGGTCCTGCTCTCGCATCTGGGCCGTCCCACCGAAGGCGTGGTGGAAGAAAAGTTCTCCCTGGCGCCGGTGGCTGCCCACCTTTCCGGCCTGCTGGGCCGTCCCGTGAAGCTGGCCGCCGACTTCGACGCCGCCAAGGCCGCTCCCGGTGAAGTGGTGCTGCTGGAGAACATCCGCTTCTTCAAGGGCGAAAAGAAGAACGATCCCGAACTGGCCGCCAAACTGGCCGCTCTGGGCGACATCTATGTCATGGATGCCTTCGGGGCCGCCCACCGCGCCCACTCCTCCACCGAAGGGGCCGTGCGCGCCGCCAAGGTGGCCTGCGCCGGGCCGCTCATGGCCGCCGAGCTGGATGCCTTCGCCAAGGTGCTGGACGCTCCCGCCCGTCCGCTGATGGCCATTATCGGCGGTTCCAAGGTCTCCACCAAGCTGGGCCTGCTGGACAACCTGCTGGGCAAGGTGGATACCCTCATCTTGGGCGGCGGCATCGCCAACACCTTCCTGGCCGCTGCCGGTTACAGCGTGGGCACCTCTCTGTATGAGCCCGAGCTGGTGGACGATGCCAAGAAGGTCATGGCCAAGGCCAAGGAACTGGGCAAGACCCTGCCCCTGCCCGTGGACGTGGTCACGGCCAAGGAACTGGCCCCCGGCCAGACCGCCACGGTCTGCGACGTGGACAAGGTGCCCGCTGACGAGATGATCCTGGACGTGGGCCCCAAGACCGTGGAACTGTACGCCGGTCTGTTGCAGAAGGCTGCCACCGTGGTCTGGAACGGCCCCGTGGGCGCCTTTGAGACCGATCCCTTCGGCGCGGGCACCAAGGCCCTGGCCGAAGCCCTGGCGGCTTCCCCCGCCTTCGTGGTGGTGGGCGGCGGCGACTCCGTGGCCGCTGTGGAAAGCTACGGCCTGGCCGACAAGATGGGCTACATCTCCACCGGCGGCGGCGCCTCCCTGGAGCTGCTGGAAGGCAAACTGCTGCCCTCCGTGGCCGCCCTGCAGGATCGCGGCGAATAACTGACGCTCTTCCCGGAGGGGCCCGTCCCCTCCGGGATTTTTTTGTCTCCGGCCCGGGACTCGGACGCTGACCAGCCCGCGAGTCCGGCGCGCCTGGCCCGCAGAGCGCCACAAGGCTGTTGCCCTGCCGCCCCTCCCCCGGCAAGTTTCCCTGCCCTGGAATGATGAGGGAAAGCTTTCCCGGCCTTTCCTTTTTCTGCCCTGAACGAGTTTTTTTCGTCTTCCGGCCCCGTCAATGCCTCCGGCACGTTGCGCGGACGGCCCGGCTGGGGTATCATCGCGCTGCGTCCGGCAGGGGGAGCCCCTTTGCCGTACCACCGTCCGCGGGCCCCGGGCCCGCCCCCTCTTTTGTCTTTTATGGAGGAAAATGTGCGGCGTTTTTATCAGGAAAGCTGGCAGGGAATCCCGTTTACGTCATTCTCGCACATTTCTTTTTTCCATCTGGCGGAACCCAAGTTTTACGCCACCTTCTATGAAGAGCTGTTCCGGCGCTTCAAGGACTGGGACGATCTGCCCGCCGTCTGGCGGCAGAACAAGCGCAAGGACGCCCAGTGGCTGGCCGCCCGCCTGCGCGAACAGGCTGCCCTGCGTCCTGAAGGTTCCGGCCCGCTGCGTGTGCTCTCCATCGGCAGCGGCGTAGGCTATATGGAACATTGTCTGGTGGAGGAGATGTCGGCCGACGAGCTGGAGCTGCACGTCAACGAGCCCAGCACCGTCAGCATGCGCTGGCTGCGCCGTCATGTGCCCAACGAGCGCATGTATATCGGCATGCCCCCGGCCTGCCTGCCGCCGGACGTCTTTTATGACGTCATCTATCTTTCGGCCGTGGACTACAGCATCCCCACCCGCGAGCTCCAGCACCTGCTGGGCGAATTGCGGGCACAGCTCGTGCCCGGCGGCCAGCTCATCTGCCTTTCGGCCTCGCTGCTGCAGGAAGACAGCTTCATCGGCAGTTTCGTCAACGCCCTCAAGATCGTCATCCGCGGCTTCCTGCACTTCCTGGGCATCCGCCGCCAGCAGTTCTGGGGCTGGCGCCGTACCCGCGACGAATACCGCGAGCTGCTGCGCAAGGCGGATTTCCGTCATCTGGAAGACGGCTGGCTGGAAGACGGTTTCGAGACCTACTGGATACGCGGCTGTTAGCCCGGCCCGAAGATATCCCTGCTAGATGATCCCGGATGCGCCTGCCGCGTCCGGGATATTTTTTTCCCGGCCGGGACCGGGCAAGGCCGAGCGTACGGCAAGATGGGTGCTGAAATCCTCGGGCAGGCACAGACACAGGGCCCCGGCACGGCCGCCCAGCAGGCTGCGGAAGGCCAGATGCCAGACCGGCTGCTCATCGGGGGTCAAGACGGCCAGACGCGGCAGGGAGGAGCTGTGGCCGCAGCGGGGATGCCAGGACGACGGTTTGCTGGCCAGATCGAAGGCGGCCAGGAAGCGGTCCGCGAACTTGCGGGCCAGCATGGTCTCCAGCGCGGTCAGGGGACGCCGGTCGGGGCGCTCGAAGCCCCCCGCGCCGAAAAATTCTTCCAGCAGGCTGAAAACGAAGGCCCTGTCCAGCACGAGCAGCGCGGGCTCTTCCAGGCCCTCCAGCTCCACGGCACAGCAACAGGAAGCCTCGCGTATGCTGTCCGCCACGCTGCCGAAAGGACGGCGGCGCACAGGCAGCGGCGTCAGCTCCAGCAGACGCCCCCGCTGCTCCTCCATGCTGGCGGCGCACAGGCGGGCGCAGCGCGCGGCCAGGGCATCCAGCCGGGCTTCGTCGTCCGCAGGGGCGGCCGCTCCGGCCGGCGGAGCGTCATTCCCTCCGGCGGCAGGCAGGCCGTGCAACAGGGCGGCGATCTCTTCCTGTGAAAGTATGCTGCTCATGACTGTCGATTTCCCGTAGTTTGCGACAAAGAATGCAAGAACGAGGCCAAACGCACGGGACTCCGAGGCTTGCCTTGCCCGTCGCCTTGAGGCAGTGTGGCGGCATGAAACTTTGTGTCCATGAACTGCCCCGCACGAGCGCCGGGCAGGATGAAGTCCCTGCCGCGCCCCCGCGTTGCGGCCATGCGGCCCCCGGCGACGATCTGGCCCGGGCCGTCTGGCTGGGCGGGCTGGCGGCGCCCGTGCCCCTTTGTTCCGGTCTGGGCCGTTGCGGCCGCTGCCGGGTCCGCTTCCATGACCTGTCCGTGGCGCCCGATCCCCTGCCGGAAGAAGAGGAGATCCTGGGCCCCGACCTGCTGGCCCGGGGCTGGCGTCTGGCCTGCCGTCGTCAGATAACTGACGCCATGGGCCCGGAGCTGCATCTCGATGTGCCCGCACCGGAAAAAATGACGGTCATGACCACGGCCGCGCCCTCCCTCCCGGAACAGGACCATCTGGCCCTGGCCGTGGACTTGGGCACCACGTCGCTGTACTGGCGCCTGATCGCCGTCCCCGATGTCCGGGAAGAACCGGCCCCTGATGATTTTTCCCTGCTCTGCCGTCCGCCCCTGCCGGTGTCCGTGGTGGCCGAAGGGCACGACCTCAACCCGCAGGCCGGGGCAGGTGCGGACGTCATGTCCCGTCTGGCCGTGGCCAGTGCACCCGAAGGCCGGGCCCGGCTCGCCCGGCTGGTACGTGACCATCTGGCGGCCCTGCTGCGGCAGCAGACGGCCTCCCTGCCCGGCATCCCTGTGGAGCGGCTGGTACTGGCGGCCAATACGGCCATGACCGACATTTTTCTGGACAGGGACATCAGCGGCCTGTGCGCCGCGCCCTACCGGCGCAGCCATGCGGGCGGCTGCGGCCTGACCGTGGAAGGGCTGCCGCCGCTGCTGATCCCGCCCCTGCCCGCGCCCTTCGTGGGCGGCGACATCAGCGCCGGGCTGCTTCGTTTGCTGGCCGACGGCCTGCCGCGCCCGCTGCTGCTGGCCGACCTGGGCACCAACGGCGAGCTGGCCCTCGTGGACGCCCGGGGCCGTCTGTGGCTTGCCAGCGTCCCGCTGGGCCCGGCTCTGGAAGGCATCGGGCCCCAGTGCGGCCGCATGGCCGGGCCGGGGAGCATCACCCGTTTCGAGGTCTCGCCCCTGGGACTGGCCTGCCACAGTGTGGACGGCCCTCTGGCGGCCGGGGCCGATGTGCAGGGCATCAGCGCCACGGGCTATCTTTCCCTGCTGGCCCTGCTGCTGCGCCTGGGCTGTCTGGATGCGGACGGGCATTTCCGCACGCCCGCCTCGCCGCTGGCCCGGCGTGTGGCCCCGCCGCCCCAACAGGCCCGGACGGGGCTGCGCCTGCCCCTGCCGTACGGGCAATGGCTGGCCGCCGCCGATGTGGAGGAACTGCTCAAGGTCAAGGCCGCCTTCTCCCAGGCTCTGGAGGCCCTGCTGCGGGCCGCAGGGCTGGCCGCCGCCGATGTGGCCTGTCTGGCCCTGGCCGGTGCTCTGGGCGAACATTGTCCGCCCGCCTGTCTGGAAGAGCTGGGCTTTTTGCCCTCCGGCATGGGACGGCGTGTGCGTGCCGTGGGCAACAGCTCGCTGGATGGCGCCGCCCTGCTGGCCGCCGAGCCCTGGCGCCTGCCCGCACTGGCACGCTGGTGCGCCGCGGCCACGCTCGTCCCTGTTGCTGAAGATCCCGGCTTCCATGCCGATTATCTGCGCCATATGCGCTTTGGAGTATAAATGTCCGATACCCGACAGAAAAAATACGGTGAAGCTCCGGCCCCCCGCGGTCAGCGCCCCGCAGGCCGCACGACGGAGCGCCGTTCTTTCCATGAAGAATCCCGTAACGACCGCGAGCGTGGCCGCCGTTCCGAAACACCGCGCCGCCAGTACTCCTCCTTTACCGGTGAGCAGGCCGAACGCCCCTCACGGCGTCAGGAAGAGTTCTCCGGCTGGAGCCGCCCCGGCCAGCGGGAGGCCCGCGCGCCCCGTGACGCCCGTCCGTCCCCGTGGCAGATGGAGTCCGAGCTCCTGCCCGCCCTGCCCGACGTGGTCCGGCGGGAACTGGATGCCCTGGGCCAGGCCCTGCGTACGGTGCGCCCGCTGCGCAGCGCCCATTACCGCAACCTGCCTGCGGACATCGAGGCCCTTTCCCGTCTGCTGACCTGCGAACGCTCCGGCCTCTACCGGCCCTACTGGAGTTCCCCGGCCAGCACCAGCGCCTATCTGTATTATTTCCTGCCCTGGAACGTGCTGCGTCTGGCGCGTCTGTTCCGTTCCCTGCCCCTGCCCGATCCCCGCCTCTGGCTGGAAAAAGGCCAGACGCCCCTGCTGCTGGACGGCGGTTCCGGCCCCCTGAGCGTGCCGCTGGCCCTGTGGCTGGCCCGTCCCGAATGGCGCGCCCTGCCCATCCAGGTGCTGGCCGTGGACAATGCCGTGCAGCCCATGGAACTGGGCCGCGACGTCATGTCCGCCTGGGGCGACATCCTGGGCCAGCCCGTCTGGCAGGTGCGTGTGGAGCGGGGCTCGCTGGAGCACATGCCGCGCCTGGAACGCAAACTGGCCGATACGCTGGAGCGTCAGGAACGCCATCTGCGCCCCTGGCTGCTCACGGCGGCCAACGTGCTCAACGAACTGAGCGCCGAGAGCCGCCAGATGAACCGCGAAGACGACGAGGACGAGGAAGGCTCCGGCGGCGTGCGTCGTCTGGAGAACCTCCTGGACGAGCTGGAGCCCCTGTGCTGGCCCGCGCCCCTGAACGAGGACGAGACCGGCAGCGCCGACGAGGCCCTGCTGCCCGCGGCCCTCTTCGTGGAGCCCGGCACCCGTCTGGGCGGCAAGACCATCAGCCGCCTGCGGGATGCCGCGCTGGAGCGTGACCTGATGCCCCTGGCCCCCTGCACGCACCGGGCCCCCTGCCCGCTGGCCCACGCCCATGCCGGACGCGGCTGGTGCCACTTCACTTTCGACTGCGAAGGCGCGCCGCAATGGCTGCAGGAGCTGTCCTCCGCCGCCGGTCTGGCCAAGAGCGCCCTGAGCCTGGCCCCGCTGTTGCTGCGGGCCGACCCGGCCGCCGGGGAAAGCCTGTTCGACGATCTGGACGACCTTGATGACGAGGCCCCGGACAACAGCCGCGAAGCTGCGGCCATGCTGCGCCAGCCCCGGCCCGTGCGTGTGCTCTCCTCGCCCTTCGTAGTGCCCGGCCTGCGCGGCCAGGCCCGTTATGCCTGCTGTGCCGCCGGTCTGGCCATGGTGCCCGATGCCGCCGCCCTGCCCTCGGGCGCGCAGCTCACGGCCCGGGCCCAGGCGGACGAACGGCCCGGCACGCCCCGCCGTGACCGCAAGAGCGGAGCCCTGCTGCTGGCCCTGCCCGCCGTCCCCGGCGGCAGCCGCGGCCCGGGACGTTTCGCGGGCTCCGAAGAACCGCGCCGGAACTTCCGTGACCGGCAGGAGGACAGATACGGGGACAAGCGCTTCGGCAGGCGCTCCGACGAACGCGACACTGCCGACGGCGCCTTCCGCGACCGCCGCAACGGCAACGACCGCCAGCCCCGCCGTGACAACCGGCGCGGGGCCCCGGAACGACCGGCCCATCCTCAGGACCGGCGTCCCGGACGGTATGAAGACGGCCGCCGTCCTGACCGGAACGACGATCCCCGTGCCTTCCCCCGGAACGACCGCAGATCCGATGGTCGCCGCCCTGATCAGCGCTCTGACCGGCGCTCCGGAGACAGGCGTCAGGGCGATGCCCCCAGACGAGGCCGTGGCCGCGGGGAGGACTAGCCGCCCTTCCTGCAAAGGGCCCGCAACGGGCAAACGTGTTTTCATACACATGTCCGCAGGCCTGCCGCACGGGCGTTCCGTCTGACCGGCCGCGGCCGCGCCGCTGCTGCCTGTGATCTGGCGGATGCCTATGAAATAAAAGATATGGGGAAGGGGTCCCACGCCCCTTCCCCTTCGTTTTGTCCGGCGTCCGATCCCGCCACCGGCAGCAGCACGGCACCTGCGGGCAAGCCCGGCAGGCTCTGCCGGAGGGCTTTTCCGGCGCTCTGTGACAAAAATCTTTTTCCGGGCCCGGAAAAATTTTTCTTTCCCCGCCTTTTTCTTTGCAGGTCAAGGCCCTGCGGGGATTTTTCCCCCGTGGGCCCTCCGCCGGTGACAAGAGCCGTTTTCTTCAAAAAACATCCTGATTTTATTGAATAAGATCAAAGCGGGCTTTTCTTCTCCACTGGAAGAGGCCCTTTATTTTCCCCAGGGGAACGCGTATAAAGGGCTTTCGCCGCGCGGTTCCAGACCGCCCGGCCTGTGAAGCCGATCGATCCAGCGTGCCGACTTTCCCCCAGCGGGAGGCCAGCCGCTTTTCTTTTTACCCAAAGGTCTGCCATGATCCCTCCCATGCCTCACGATCTGCCCGAGCCGCAGCTCAAGCCCAACACGGAAGTGGTGCTGCAGAAACGCTATCTGCACAAAAAAGCAGATGGCAGCACCGAGACGCCCCGTGACCTCTTCTGGCGTGTGGCCAGTGCCATCGCCGCTGAAGAAGCCAAATACGAGCGTTCCCCCTTCACCGCCGACGACCTGGCCCGCCAGTTCTACGACCTGATGACCAGCTGGCGCTTCCTGCCCAACTCCCCCACCCTGATGAACGCCGCCAGCGAGCTGGGCCAGCTCTCCGCCTGCTTCGTCCTGCCGGTGGGCGACTCCATCGAAGAGATCTTCGATGCCGTCAAGTTCGCCGCCATGATCCACAAGTCCGGCGGCGGCACGGGCTTCTCCTTCTCCCGCCTGCGCCCCAAGGCCAGCCGCGTGGGCTCCACCGGCGGCGTGGCTTCCGGCCCGGTCTCCTTCCTGCGCATCTTCAACACCGCCACGGAACAGATCAAGCAGGGCGGTACCCGGCGCGGCGCCAACATGGGCATCCTGCGCGTGGACCATCCCGACATCGTGGAATTCATCCGGGCCAAGGAAAAGGAAGGGGAATTCAACAACTTCAACCTTTCCGTGGGTCTGACCGAAGCCTTCATGCAGGCCGTGGAGCGCGACGAGAACTACGAGCTGACCGATCCCCACACCGGCAAGGTCACCGGCAGCCTGCGCGCCCGCGAGATCTTCGACCTGCTGGTCTGCCGCGCCTGGCAGACGGGCGACCCCGGCATCGTCTTCCTGGACCGCATCAACCGCGACAACCCCACGCCCGCCCAGGGCGAGATCGAATCCACCAACCCCTGCGGCGAACAGCCCCTGCTGCCCTACGAGGCCTGCAACCTGGGCTCCATCAATCTGGCCTGCTTCTTCGTGCCCGGCCACGAGCATGACGAAGATCCCGCCGCGGCCGGTATCGACTGGGACGGCCTGAAGCAGGTGGTGCATCTGGCCGTGCGCTTCCTGGACAACGTCATCGACGCCTCGCGCTTCCCGCTGGAACGCATCGACGAGACCGTGCGCCGCAACCGCAAGATCGGCCTGGGCGTCATGGGCTTTGCCGACCTGCTCTTCCAGCTGGGCATCCCCTATGATTCCGAGGCGGGCATCGCCCTGGCCGAGCGCATCATGGGCTTCATCAATGCCGAAGGCCACGCCGCCTCGGCCCGTCTGGCCGAAGAGCGCGGGCCCTTCCCGGCCTATGCGGAATCCGTCTTCCCCCAGCGCGGCGAAGGCCCCTACCGCAATGCCACCGTCACCACCATCGCGCCCACGGGCACCCTGTCCATCATCGGCGGCTGCTCCTCGGGCGTGGAACCCCTGTTCGCCCTTTGCTTCACCCGCAACATCCTGGACGGCGAACGCCTGGTGGAAGTGAACCCCTATTTCGAGGCCGCCCTCAAGGAAGCCGGTCTGGGCACGCCCGAACTCATGGAGCAGGTGGTGGAAAAAGGCTCCATCCAGTCCCTGGATGCCCTGCCCGCCGCCATGCGCAAGGTCTTCGTCACGGCCATGGACATCGATCCCGTCTGGCACCTGCGCATGCAGGCCGCCTTCCAGCGCCATACCGACAATGCCGTGTCCAAGACCGTGAACCTGCCCCACAGCGCCACCGAACAGGACATCCACGACATCTACTGGCTGGCCTACAAGGAAGGCTGCAAGGGCGTCACCGTGTACCGTGACGGCTGCAAGAGCCTGCAGGTGCTGGCCACCGGCGAAGGCCAGAAGAAGATGGACGGCGAAGCCCCCGCGCCTGCGGAAAAGCCCCGTCTGGGCGTGGTGCGCAAGCGTCCCGAAGTGGTGCAGGGCTTCACCCAGAAGATCCAGACCGGTCTGGGCGCCATGTACCTGACCGTCAACGAGATCGACGGCAAGCCCTTCGAGGTCTTCGCCACCATCGGCAAGTCCGGCCGCTCCATCACGGCCAAGGCCGAAGCCATCGGGCGTCTGGTGTCCCTGGCCCTGCGTTCCGGCGTGGAGGTGCGCGACATCGTGGCCCAGATCAAGGGCATCGGCGGCGAACATCCCGTGTTCCGCGGCAAGGGCCTGCTGCTCTCCATCCCGGACGCCATCGCCTGGGTGCTGGAACGCCGCTACCTCAAGGACGAGCATCTGGGCTCCGGTGTGGCCGACATCGAGGAACACCGCTGCCCCGAATGCGACGAGCCCCTGGTCTTCCAGGAAGGCTGCCTGATCTGCCCCGCCTGCGGCTTCTCCCGCTGCGGCTAGAACGATCCGTACGGAGGGGGCTGCCGGACGCCTCTGTCGCCCTGCGCGACAAGGCCTGCCGGTGGCCCCTTCTTTTCGCTGCCTGCCGTTTGCACGGCAAGGGCGGATGCCGCGCCGCACAGCCTGCATCCCCTGCCCGCACGTGCCCGGCAGGTGCGCCCGCTACCGGAACAGGACAAGCGGAGACAGCCTCCGCCCGCCCCTTTGACCGCAGCCCGCGCCCGGCCTTCCGGGACGGTATCCCCAGTCTTACGGAGCTCCCATGAAATGGATCACCCACCAGACGGCGGGCGTCGGCGCCGCCCTGGCCCTGCACCTGCCGCTGGAAGGCGTGGTCGCCGCCTGTCTCGGCGCCATCCTGCCCGACAAGCTCGACCAGGCCATCGCCAAGCGCTCCCGCAACCCGCAGCGTACCTTCAACCAGATCCACCGCGGCACCACCCACTGGTTCGGCTGGTGGGTCGCCATCCTGCTGGTGGCCTGCAGCCACCTGGTGCCCCCGCACTGGCAGCCCGCCCTGCTGGGCATCGGTCTGGGCGGCATCAGCCATGTGGTGCTGGACATGCTGACCCCTTCGGGCATCCCCCTGCATCCCTTTTCCCGCAAGAACAAGCTCTCGTTCAAGGTCTGCTCCACGGGCAGCGTGGGCGAATATGTCTTTCTGGGCGTGATGCTCGTCCTGCTGGGCTTTTTGCTGGGCCCGGAAATGAAGGAGCTCATCCGTCACGTTCGCCAGCTGGGCATGCCCGTGCTGCATTTCTAAAGACGACCGGGGGAAGGGAACCCCCTCTGCTCGCGCGAGAGGGGGTTCCCTTCCCCCGGCCCCCCATCCCTCCCCCAGCGCGCTTTGCTGCCTTATTATGAAAAAATAAATGCAGGGTTCTCCCCTGCATCCCGTACGGGAAGCCGCTTTTTTTCGATCCGCTCCCAGTAGCCCGTCACGACCAGACGCCCTAGCCATTGAAGGCGGCGCAGACGCTCCCCGTCCTGCCGGCGGCATTTCTGCTCCCTTTCCCCTGTCGCACGCACCACAAAAAAAGCCCCCATTTCGGGGGCTTTCCTTCATCCACAGCTAGAAACCTGGCGCTCTGCCGCTACTTCTTCACCTTCACCGGCTCGGTATCCACCGGCGTCTCGTTGATGGCCACCAGCGCGGCCGTACGGGCATGGATGAGCGTGGTATCGAACAGGGGCACGGCGATGTTCTCCTGCTGCACCAGCATGCCAATCTCGGTGCAGCCCAGGATCACGCCCTGGGCGCCCCGGGCGGCCAGATCCCGGATGGCCCGCAAGAAGGTCTCGCGCGAGCTGTCCTTGATGACGCCCCGGCAAAGCTCCTCGAAGATGACGCGGTTGATCTCGGCCCGGTCGTCCGCCTCGGGCACCAGCACCTGCAGGCCGTTGGCTTCCAGACGGCCGGTATAGAAATCCTCTTCCATGGTGTAGCGGGTGCCCAGCAGGCCCACGCGCTGCACGCCCGCCATGTGCAGCTGCCGGGCCGTCACGTCGGCGATGTGCATCAGCGGGATGCCCACGGCGGCGGCGATCTGCGGGGCCACCTTGTGCATGGTGTTGGTGCAGATGACCAGAAAATCCGCCCCGCCCCGCTCCAGGGCCTGTGCGGCATCGGCCAGGATGCGGGCGCTCCTGTCCCAGTCTCCGGCCTGCTGGCAGCGTTCGATCTCGTCAAAGTCCACGCTGTAGAGCAGGCAGCGGGCCGAATGCAGACCGCCCAGGGTCTGGGCCGTCACCATGTTGATGATCTGATAATAGGTCAGCGTGCTTTCCCAGCTCATGCCGCCCAGAAGACCGATGGTTTTCATGTGGCTTCACCTCTGATGCTTCAATGATGCGCCGTCTGCCGGGCGCCCCTGCCCGGCACGATGCCCCGGACATGACGCCGGGGCTCGCCTGTACGGCAAGGCCGTGCCTTCTGTGGTATCAGCGTTCCCGGCAGGGATGCCTCCGGGTGCCGGGCTAGATGTCCAGCTCCAGGCCCACGGGGCAGTGGTCCGAACCGTAGACGTCGTCCTCGATCCAGGCGTCACGGATGTACGGTTTCAGCTCTTCCGAAACGAAGAAATAGTCGATACGCCAGCCCACGTTCTTCTCGCGGGCGCGCATCTTGTACGACCACCAGGAATAGCGGCCTTCCACGTCGCCGTGCACATGACGGAAGGTGTCCACATAGCCCAGGGCCGTAAAGCGGTCCAGAAAGGCGCGTTCTTCGGGCAAAAAGCCGGTGTTCTTCTCGTTCTGCTTGGGCCGCGCCAGATCGATGGCCTTGTGGGCGATGTTGAAGTCCCCGCAGACCACGATGGGCTTGCTTTTGCGGCATTCTTCCGCATAGGCCGTGAAGGCGTCGAAAAAGCCCATCTTGTAGGGCACGCGCTTGAAACGGCCGGGGATGGGCTTGCCGTTCTCGTCCAGTTCCTCGGCGCCGCCGTTGGGGAAATAGCCGTTGAAGAAGTGGAACTTTTCAAATTCCAGATGCAGGATGCGCCCTTCGCCCTGCCATTCCGGCTGGGGCAGTTCGCAGCGCACGGCCAGCGGTTTGATGCGGCTGAACACGGCCACGCCGGAATAGCCTTTTTTCACCACGCTGGACGCCCAGTGGGCCTCCCAGCCTTCGGGGTTGGCCACTTCGGGCTTGAGCTGCTCGGGCATAGCCTTGGTCTCCTGCAGGCCGATGACATCGCAGGTGTTCTCGGCGAACCAGCGCCATTCGGGTTTGGCGGACACGGCACGCAGGCCGTTGACGTTCCAGGATACGAGTCTGATGGACATAGGACCTCCGCCGCCAGCATAGCGGCAGGTGGTGCCGGCCGCAAGCGCGGCATTGCGAACGGACCGTTTTTCTGGCAAAATCGCCTGCGGCAATAATGCCAACATGAGCCAAGGAGAATCCGTATGGATATGCTTCCTATCCGCCGCGCCATCCTGAGCGTGACGGACAAAACCGGACTGGTGGAATTTGCCACCTTCCTGTCGCAGAACGGCGTGGAGCTGGTCTCCACCGGCGGGACCATGAAGGCCCTGCAGGCCGCCGGTCTGCCCGTGACGGCCGTCAGTGACGTCACCGGCTTCCCCGAGATCCTGGGCGGCCGCGTGAAGACGCTGCATCCCAAGATCCACGGGGGCATCCTTGCCAACAAGGACATCCCCGAGCACATGGCCACGCTGGAAGAAAAGGAGATCAAGCCTTTCGACCTGGTCTGCGTGAACCTGTACGACTTTGCCGGTGCCGTGGAGCGCAAGCTCTCGCTCGAACAGGCCGTGGAGGAAATCGACATCGGCGGTCCCTGCATGATCCGCGCCGCTGCCAAGAACTTCCACAGCATCCTGGTGCTGCCCGGAACCAAATGGTACGCCACCGCCATGCAGGAGATGAAGGAACACGACATGAAGGTCAGCCTGGACTTCCGTCAGGCCATGGCCTCGCGTGCGTTTGAAGCCACCTCGCGCTACGACGCCCTCATCACCTCCTACCTGCGTCCGGGGGCCTAGCCATTTCCAGGCTCGAAGGCAACCTGCAGGGGCTCAAGCCCAGCCAGTTGAAGGCCCTCAACCGGCTGACCACTCGACGTTTCCCGGCCACTGATGTCTATACCATCGACCAGGCCCGGGAACTGTCGCTGTTGTCGCGCGCCCTGGGGCGTCAACTGGGCATGCTCATCGACCGTAAAGGCCGCGTGGACATGGTACTGGTGGGCGAGGCAGGCGGGATCCTGATCCCGGAACTGCCCCGCGCCCGCTCCGGTGCCGACCGTCTGCGCGGCCTTCGTCTGCTCCACACCCACCTCACGCCCGACGGACTCAGCCAGGAAGACCTCATGGACCTGCTCTTCCTGCGTCTGGACGCCATCATCGTGCTGACCGTCAATCCTGACGGCGACCCCGTGCAATGGCAGGAGGCCCATCTGCTGCCCACGCCCGTGGCCGGGCAGCCCTACCGTGTGGAGCAGCTCCGCCCCTGGGACCAGACCAGCGCCCATTTCGCCGCCACCGCCGAAGCTCTGGAAGAAGAACTGGCCCGCAGGAGCGACGACACGCGCGAGGCCTCGGACGCGCCCCGCGCCCTGCTGGTCTCCGTGGCGGCCCAACCCCGCATTATCCAGGAGCGCAACCTCGACGAGCTGGCCGAGCTGGCCCGCACCGCCGGTCTGGCCGTGGCCGGGCGCATGGTGCAGCGCGTGGCCCAGGTCAATCCCAAGTTCATCCTGGGCAAGGGCAAGATGGCCGAGCTGGAAGTGCTGGCCCTGGAGGGCCGCGCCGGGACCCTGGTCTTCGACGGTGAGCTTTCCCCGGCCCAGCTCCACAACCTGGCCGACATCACCGAGCGCAAGGTGCTGGACCGTACCCAGCTCATCCTGGACATCTTTGCCCAGCATGCCGTGACCCGCGCGGGCAAGCTCCAGGTGGAACTGGCCCAGCTGCGCTATACCCAGCCCCGCCTTACGGGCAAGAACCGCGCCATGGACCGCCTTATGGGCGGCATCGGCGGACGCGGCCCCGGCGAGACCAAGCTGGAGACCGACCGTCGCCGCAGCCGCGAGCGCATGGCCCGCCTGCGCAAGGAACTGGACCAGCTGCGCCGCCAGCGGGCCTTCACCCGCTCCCGCCGCGCCCGTCGCGGCATCCCCATGGCCGCGCTGGTGGGCTACACCAACGCGGGCAAGTCCACCCTGCTCAACAACCTGACCCGCTCCGAGGTGCTGGCCGAGAACAAGCTCTTCGCCACCCTCGACCCCACCACCCGCCGACTGCGCTTCCCGGCCGAACGCGAGATCATCCTGGCCGACACCGTGGGCTTCATCCGCAACCTGCCCAAGGAGCTCATGGATGCCTTCCGCGCCACGCTGGAAGAGCTGGAGTCCGCCGACCTGCTGGTGCATGTGGCCGACGCCTCGCATCCCGACCTGCTGCAGCAGATCACCTCTGTGGAGACCATCCTCGAGGAGCTGGAGCTGCAGCATATGCCGCGCATCCTGCTGCTCAACAAGTGGGACCTGCTGGACGTGCCCGCCCGCGCCGAACTGGCCGATGCCTTCCCGCACGCCATCCCAGTCTCCGCCCGTACCGGCGACGGCCTCAAGCGCCTGCTGGAAGTGCTGGAGAACATGCTGCTCAGCACCCAGCAGAGCCAGCTGCTCATCCCCTTTGAAGAGGATGGGGCCGTGATCCAGTGAGCGGCAGGGCCCTGCCTCCACCTGTCCCATGCTCCCGGCAGCTGCCTCAATCTTTTTTGAGCAGGCGGCACAACGAAGAATAGGCGATCCCCAGCTGCTGGGCGGCCAGTCTTTTGTCTCCTCCGAATTTTGCCATCGTGCGCTGCAGCAGGGCCTCGCGGGCAGTATCAAGATACTGCTTGAGCGTTGGCTGCCGTTCTTCTTCCACCTCCTGGAGAGGGGGAAGAAGGCCGTCAGGGCCGGGAGCAGACGTCGGCGCCGCGGGCAGGGAGAGATCTTCCACACTATCCGCACTGTGTTCTTTCATGATGGCGGCCAGCAGAGCCGGATCAGGCGACCTGCCCCCCAGGAGCAGCAGGTAGTTCTCCATGACCGCCAGCAATTCCCGCACGTTCCCCGGCCAGGAATGCCCCTGCAGACATTCGAGGATGGGCGGCGTCAGGTCTTTTTTGCTGCAATGGTACTTTTTCAGGACAGCATCGAGCAGCAGCGGGATGTCTTCCAGACGATGACGCAGGGGCGGTACCGTCAGCTTGAACGTCGACAGGCGATAATACAGATCCATGCGGAAGCGCCCTTTCTGCACCAGGTGGAGAAGGGGCTTGTTCGATGCGCAGATGACCCGCACATCGACAGGATACATGCGATTGCCACCGATGCGCAGGATCTCTCCTGTTTCGAGCACCCGCAGCAGACGCAGCTGGGTCTCCTCACTGATGTCACCGATCTCGTCCAGGAACAACGTCCCCTTGTGGGCCACCTCGAAAAGGCCGGCCTTGCCGCCGCGTTTGGCCCCCGTAAAGGCCCCCTCCTCATAGCCGAACAGCTCACTTTCTATGAGCTGGCACGGCACCGCCGAGATGTTCACGGCCACGAACGGCCTGTTCTTGCGCCTGCTGCCGGCATGCAGGGCATGGGCGGCCAGCTCTTTTCCGGAGCCCGTCTCCCCCTGGATGAAGATGTTCACGTCTGACGGTGCGTACTGACGCAATTTTTCCTTCATCTGCCGAATGGGCAGGCTCTGTCCTTTTATGTCGTCGATCGTCGTGCGCGCCGACAGGCCGCGTGAATAAAGCTCTTTGTTGATCTTGTTGCTGATGCTCTGCAGGGACGGGGTATCGCGGAACAGGCTCACGGCACACGGCGTATCGGAATAAAGGATGAGGGGATATGTCGTGGCGATGAATGCCTCGCCCTGCAGGTCGACGATCTTGTTCTCTTTCGGCGTCAGATCGTTCAGGGTGTCTATAAGGCCGAGCGGCTTGAAAAATTTGCTGAAAAAGGATTCGTCGGCCTGCGTGGGCACATTGAGGAACTGATAGGCCGCCTTGTTGGCGATGATGACATGCTGCTCCGAATCTATGCAGAGCACCCCCTCCTGCAGATGTTCAAGGATCATCATCATGTTCCCGTTCCTGCGCTTTGCCTCGCGCTGGGACTGCGCCAGGTGGCGTCCCCGCTTGAAGGCCAGCTGGATGCTGCGGTGTGAGGGCTTGATGATGAAGCCCCGCCCGCCGTACTCCTCCATGCAGGCCTTGCTGACGCCGCCGCCGATGAGCACCTTGAAGCCCTGCAGCACGCATTGCTGGATGGCCTGCCGCATCATGGCAGGGGAATCATAGATGGCGCACTGGACCTTGATGTTGAGGATCCTTTCCATCTCCACGGCGATGCTGTCGTGGAATTCATCCTGATACGAGGCAAGGATGATCCTGTCAGAATATTTTTCTGCGACCCGGAGGGCGCGCAGCACATCCATGTCGGAGCGCTCTATCTTCACGACGGAATGCGGCACGGAACGAAAGATGGTGTCCCCGGTCCCCCCGTGGCAAAGGATGACTTCATAGCCGTTCTCCAGGCATTCCCTCGCCTTCTGCGGGCCGGTCTCGAAATTGATCAGATCATAATGGATCTCGTCAGGGCAGCCCACCATGGCTTTTTTACATTCCTCAATGATTTCATAGGAATGCAATAAAACGGCAAAACGATATTTTTCCTGTTTCATACTACTTCCCCCACAAATTGGCGATTCTGTCCTTTTGGGTGCAAGAGGCAGGAGGCAGGCCATATCGGGCTGCTGGCTTTGATTCTTAGAATTGAGCCTTTTTTCTTAAAAAAAATATATATTCTCACAAACAAGAACGTCAATTTACTTGAATCAATCTCAAAAATAAAATAAATTCATATAATTACTTAAAAGAACCCCCTCAACTCATCTTGGCACGCTTCCTGCTGTTTTGCATTCCAGCAAAGAACGGGCAAATCGCAGACGTTTTGTCCGACGCACATCAGGATTTTTCTCAAAAGGAGCCATGCATGAGCACTGTCACTGCCGGCATATCTGTCCACGACCTGCACAAGCGGTTGCACGAAAAAAACGAATTTGCCCTGCTGGACGTACGGGAGCAGGAAGAATTCTCCAGATCACATATCCTGCTGGCCTGCTGTGTCCCCCTCAGCCGTCTCGAGCTCAGCGTCGAAGCGCTCGTCCCCTGCAAAAAGACCGCCGTTTTTGTGATGGATGACGGCCGCTCGCAGGACCTTGACAGGAGCGCCCGTGCCGCCGCGGCCCTGACCGGGATGGGCTATCAGGATGTCAGTATCGTCACAGGCGGTCTGGAGGCCTGGGAAGCGGCCGGTTTCGTCACCGTCAACGGAGTCGGCGCCCTGAGCAAGGGCTTTGGCGAATACGTCGAAGAAGTCCAGCATACGCCCCGCCTCACTCCCGAAGAGATCAAGGCCCTGCTGGATGATCCTGACGAGCGCACCATCGTCATCGATGTCAGGCCGGTGAACGAATACCGCAACATGAACATCCCGGGGAGCACCAACCTTCCCGGATGCGAAGTCACCTACCGGCTGGCCGAAGTGGTCAAGGATCCCGACACGACCATCATCATCAATTGCGCCGGACGGACACGGAGCATCATCGGCACCCAGACGCTGATCAATGCCGGTGTCCCCAACCGGGTCGTGGCCCTCAAGGGCGGCACCATGAACTGGCAGCTGTCCGGCTTCGATCTGGAATACGGTTCCCCCAGGCCCGTCCCCCCCAGCACAGAAGAAGGAAGACGTGTAGCCGCACAGCGTATCCGCCAGGTGGCCGAGACCTACCATGTCCGTTTCGTGGAGCCCCGGACGGTCGCCGAATGGCAGGCCGATGCCGCAAACAGGACCCTGTATCTTTTCGACGTGCGCCAGCCTCAGGAATATGCGGCCGGGCACATCCCCGGTGCCGTCTCGGCCCAGGGCGGGCAGCTCGTCCAGGCAACGGACGAATATGCGGCGGTCCGCAACGGCCGGTATGTGCTGATGGACGATGACGAACTCAGAGCCATCATGACGGCCCACTGGCTGCAGCAGATGGGGCTGCCGGAAGTGTTCGTCCTCAGGGGCGGCATCGCCGCTGCTGCCGGCATCCTGGGCGGTCTGGCCGCGACGGAGGCAGACCACCGGGAAGAAGGTGTCGTTCCCGGCGGTATCGAGGCGGCAGAGGCTGCCCGCATGCTGGAGGACGAGCCCGGTATCCTGTGCCTCAACGTCGGCGCCAGCAACCGCCACCGCGAGCAGCATGTGCCGGCGGCCAAATGGGTGGTGCGTTCCTTCCTGCCGAGGGTCAGGGCCCAGTATCCGGACGCGGGACATATCCTGCTGACGGCTGATCAGGAAAAGCTGGCCGCCCTGGCGGCACAGGATGCGCAGAAGCTTTGGCCGGAAGCCCGTATAGACTTCATCCGCGGCGGCACGCCGGCCTGGATGCGGGCCGGTCTCCCCTTTGCCACCGGCATGCCCTGTGCCCTGTGCCCCGAAGACGACATCTGGTACCGCCCCTATACGGACATCCATGCCTCCAAAGCCTCCATGCAAGGCTATTTTGATTGGGAATTCGGTCTGGTTGAAAAGATCAACGCTGACGGATGCGTCGCCTTTGACGTCAAACAGCGCTGACTGCCGACCGAAAGCTGATTGAGGAGTGTGATTATGGAACAACTGCTTACCTATTTGCCCGATGTCCTCACATGGTCCAATCTGCTGGTCCTTGTCTGCGGCTCCATCGGCGGGCTTTTCTTCGGGGCCATGCCGGGGCTGAGCCCGACCATGGCTGTGGCCCTGCTGGTGCCCTTCACCTTTTACATGCCTCCTGTTCCCTCACTGCTGCTCCTGGGCGCCGTGTATACGTCCGCCGTGGCAGGCGGGTCCATCTCGGCCATCCTGCTGAGCATTCCGGGGGCCCCGGCCTCCATCGCCACCCTGCTTGACGGCTATCCCATGGCCAAGCAGGGACGTGCGCAGGAAGCCCTCTACACCACCTTTTTCTCGTCCCTCATCGGCGGGGTCGTGGGGGCGCTCGCCCTGATCTTCCTTACGCCTCCCATGTCCGAATTCGCCATGAAGTTCGGTCCGTCCGAGCTGTTCTGGACGACGGTCTTCGGCATCACCGTCATCGCCGGCCTTTCTTCCGGTGCCATGCTCAAGGGCCTTTTCGGCGGCGCACTGGGCCTGCTGCTGGCCTGTATCGGCGAAAGCAACGTGACCGGGGAAGGACGGTTCATCTTCCACGAATCCCTGACGTCCGGCATCGCCATCGTCCCGGCCCTCATCGGCCTTTTTGCCGTGCCCCAGGTGGTCGAGATGATGGAAGACTCCCATGTCATTTTCGAAAGGGTGAAAGTCCAGATCAAGGAAGGTCTGCTGGGCAAGGTCATCAAGAAGCATGTCCATTATCTGCGCACCCTGACCATCGGCAGCATCCTGGGCACCATCATCGGCGTCATCCCCGGAGCCGGAGCTCAGGTGGCGGGCCTGATGGCCTATGACCAGGTGAAGAAGATGGACAAGAACCCCGAACGCTTCGGTACCGGGGATCCTGAAGGGGTCTGCGCCAGCGAATGCGCCAACAACGCCACGGTCGCTCCCGCCTGCATCCCCCTGCTGACCCTTTCCATCCCCGGCAGTCCCACGGCAGCCGTCCTGCTGGGCGGCCTGCTGATCCAGGGCCTGCTCCCCGGACCGGAACTGTTCACGAAAAATGCCGACATCACCTATCCCTTCATCATCGGCATGTTCCTGGCCCAGTTCTTCATGTTCGGCTTCGGCATCCTGGCTTCGCGCTATACCCACGTCGTCAGCAACGTCCCCAACTACATGATGTTCGGTACGGTGATGATCCTGTGCGTCTTCGGTTCTTACTGTGTGCAGAACAGCTTTGACGACGTGCTCATCATGTTCAGCCTGGGTGCGCTCATGCTGCTTTTCAAGAAGCTGGGCATCCCCAGCGCGCCCATCGTCCTGGGCATCATCCTGGGCCCCCTGGCCGAAGAGAACTTCCTGCGGGGCAGGCTGATCGCCAACACCGACGTAGGCCTCTGGCAGTACTTTTTCAGCGGGACGCTGAATCAGGTCCTCATCGGCTTGTGCGTCCTGTCTCTGGCATATGCCATCTTCAGCGAGATCCGCTTTGCCCGCAGGGCCAAGGCCAGGCTCGCCAGCCAGCAAAAGGAGGCCGCCAATGCCTAGGGAATTCGCTGCCGCTGTGGTCATGACCCTCATCATCGCCTTTTTTGCCTTCCAGCTCGACGGTCCCCAGGACGAACAGTCCCTGCTGGTGCCCCGGTTCCTCCTGTACCTGATGGCAGCATGCAATCTCGGCCAGTATGTGCAGGCCTTCCTGCACCACAGGCAGAAGATCGACGCCATCATGACGCTGAAGAGCTATCCCCTCAAAAGGGTCGGGATCCTCTGCCTGCTGACCGTCCTGTATATCGGCGTCCTCGAGATCGCCGGGTTCTATCTGTCCTCGTTCGTCTATATGGTCGTCGTTTCGCTCATCGCCCAACCCATGCAGGTCACGCCGGCGGGCGTCGGCAAGCGGATACTCGTCTCCTTCGCCTGCATCGGTTTCCTGTACCTTCTGTTCACCGTCGCCCTGACGGTCCAGATCCCCAAGGGATTCATGCCGTTTTAACGGCTAAGGCATACAGAGCTTCAATCTGCAACAAAGGAGTATGGTATGAACCGCTTTTTCCTCCGCATCCTCAGTGTGCTGGCGCTGCTGCTGCCCCTGACTGCAAACGCGGCCCCTGTCGATGAGTATCCCAACGGCCCCATCACGGCCGTCTGTACGTATTCCGTCGGCTCACAGACGGATGTGCAGGCCCGTATCTGCGCCATGCCTGCCGAAAAATACTTCGGCCAGCCCATCGTCATCCTCAACAAGGCCGGTGCCGGCGGCCTGACGGGCTGGAACTGGTTCATGGACCGCGGCAGCCGTGACGGCCTGACCATGACCGTCTACAACCTGCCCAACTTCATCGCTCAGTCCATCGTCAAGAAGAATGCCAAGTACAGCATCCGCACCCTTGAGCCGCTGGCCAACTTTGCCGCTGACCCTGTCGTCCTGTTCGTGTCCAAGGATTCTCCCTTCAACAGCGTTTCCGACCTGGTGGAATTTGCCAAAAAGAATCCCGGCAAGGTGACCCTGAACGGTTCGGGCCTGTTCGTCGGCCACCATATCGCCCTGCTGCTCCTGGCCAAGGAAGCCAACGTCAAGCTGACCTACGTGCCTGAAAAGGGCGGCTCCGACTCTCTGCAGTCCGTCATGGCGGGCAAGGTCATGGGCAGCTTCAACAACCTGTCCATCGCCATGCGCGCCCTGGACAAGATCAAGGTCCTGGGCATCGCCGACCTGCAGCGTCATGAATTCATCCCCGATGTGCCCACCTTCATCGAACAGGGCTACAAGACCCTGGATGACGCGACCACCAACTTCCGCGGTTACGCCCTGCCCGTGGGCGTGGACAAGGCCATCGTGGAAAAGGCCGCCCAGCAGGCCTACAAGATGTTCAATGATCCGCTCGTCATCGAGAACCTGAAGAAGACCGGCGTGCCGTACCGCATCCTGGACCGCCAGGCCATGCTCGACATCTTTGCGAAGCGCGAAGCGATCCTGAAGGATCTGCTCAAGCCTTTCGTTGAAGATTAAAACGGGTCGCCCCGGGGAAAAGCCCGGAGCACGGCTGCCGGGGAAAGAGCACTTCCCCGCAGGGCGGGCCCGGTCCTCCCCATGCCGGTCCTGCCCGCAGCCCTAACAAAAAAGGGACCGCTGCTGCCAGCGGTCCCTTTTGTATCATTGCAGAGTAGCGACGCTGAGATGTCTACAGCGTGACGGCCCCATCGCCCTTGGGAGCGGGCTTGGGAGCAGGCTTGGCTGCGGGCTGCTGCGCCTTGGCCGGAGCGGCGGACTGGGTGCCCTCCGGCAGGTTGTATTTCACCTTGCCGTCAATGGTGGGGATTTCCAGTTCCGCCCCCAGAACCGCCTGGGCAAAGGCGCGGGCCATGTTCTCCATGACGGCCCGGCCCACCACGCGCCAGGTCTCGCCCTGCTTCCGCAGAGCCAGCCAGGAGGTCATGCCGGCAGGCGTGGTCACGGAAGCCACGGCCGCATCGGGGCCCAGCTCCACGACCTTGGCGTTCCTGAGCGATTCCGGCACCCACGGGCAGTCGGGGCGCTCGGCCTTGCGGCAATGGGCCATGAGCTCACCGGTGGAGACACCGCGGGTCAGGCTCTTGCGGAGTTTGTCCTCCATGTTCAGGGCGCTGCCCAGCAGCTGGTCCATACCGCCCAGCCCCAGATCCTGGCCCAGGGAATCCAGCATGTTCAGGGCCTCGTTCTCATTGGTCATGTTCCGCGCCTCGTTGGCGGCGAACAGGGGCATGTCCATCTGGGCCAGGAAGGCCGCGCTGTCGTTCTTTTCCATGGCGTCGGCCATGGCGCCGAGCGGTTTTTCCGGGCCGGACGAAAGGCAGGACGCCAGCAGGCCGCAGGTCAGGGCGAGCGACGCCAGCAACAGGGATCTGCAATTTTTGCGCATAGGATCCTCCATGCAGGAAATGACTTTTGGGCGACATACAAGATAGCGCAGACGCCGGTGGTTGCCAAGCGTTCGCCCCGCCGCAATGGCCGGGAAACAGGGGCTTTTTTTCCGTCACGCCTTTTGCTAGCATCGCCGCCGGCTGACCGTGCCATCCCGGCCGGTCGGGATACGAAACCTTTGGCAACTGCTGTCCCGCTCCGTGGCGGACAGGCGGAGGCTGTATGAAAGTTATCATCATGTGCGGCGGCAAGGGCACCCGGCTGCGGGAAGAGACCGTCATCAAACCCAAGCCCATGGTCGAGATCGGCGGGCGGCCCGTACTCTGGCACATCATGAACATCTATGCCCGTTTCGGCTTCAAGGACTTCATCCTGCCCCTGGGCTACAAGGGCGAATACATCAAGCAGTATTTCCACGACTACAACATCCGCAACACGGATTTCACCGTGGACCTGCGCAGCGGCGCCATCACCCCCCATCCCCGCGAGATCGAGGACTGGCGCGTGACCCTGTGCGATACCGGCCAGGAGACCCTCAAGGGCGGCCGCCTGAAGCGCGTGGCCCGCTACATCGATACCGACCGCTTCATGGTCACCTATGGTGACGGCGTGGCCGACATCGACATCGATAAGCTCATCGACTTCCACATGAAGTCCGGCACCATCGGGACCTTCACCGGCGTGCGCATGCCCTCGCGTTTCGGCACCGTGCGCACCGACGAGAACGGCAAGATCCTGTCCTGGGAAGAGAAGCCCGTGCTCAACGAGTACATCAACTGCGGCTTCTTCGTCTTCAAGCGCGAGTTCCTGGACTATCTGGACGAAGACGAATCCTGCGATCTGGAAAAAGAGCCCCTGCAGCGCCTGGCCGCCGAAGGCCAGCTCTCCATGTACCCGCATCCCGGACAGTGGCAGTGCATGGACACCCTGCGCGACTCCATCAAGCTCAACGAGCTGTGGGACAGCGGCAAGGCCTTCTGGAAATAGATCCTCCCGGCGGGGCTGCGGCCCCGCCTTCCTTCCGGGCGCCGTCCGGCGACCCACCCTTTTCCCGTCATGACGCCGGCGCGAACACGACCGGCAGGAGAAGACCATGTTTGCCAACTGCTATAAAGGCCGCCGTGTGTTCATCACCGGCCATACCGGTTTCAAGGGCTCCTGGCTGGCCGCGTGGCTGAGCCAGATGGGCGCCACCGTCTGCGGCTTTGCCGACTGCGTGCCCACCAGCCCGTCCCATTTCGAGGCCATGCATCTGGAACAGCACGTGCAGGACATGCGCGGCGACATCCGCGACCGTGATGCCGTGGTCCGCGCCATGAAGGAATTCCGCCCCGATGTGGTCTTCCATCTGGCCGCCCAGGCCCTGGTGCGCAAATCGTACGAAGACGCGCCCCTGACCTTCGAAGCCAACATGCTGGGCACCCTCAACATGCTGGAGGCCGTGCGCCAGTGCCCCAGCGTGGAAGCCGCGGTCTTCATCACCTCGGACAAGTGCTACCGCAACGACGAGTGGGTCTGGGGCTACCGCGAGACCGACCATCTGGGCGGCGACGACCCCTACTCCGCTTCCAAGGGCTGCGCCGAGATCATCGCCCATTCCTATTTCAAGAGCTTTTTCAAGGACGGCCCGGCCTGCGCCACCGTGCGTGCCGGCAACGTCATCGGCGGCGGTGACTGGGCCGCCGACCGCATCGTGCCCGACTGCGCCCGCGCCTGGGCCGCCGGTCAGGCCGTGCAGATCCGCAGCCCCTGGGCCACCCGCCCCTGGCAGCTGGTGCTGGAGCCCCTGTCCGGCTATCTGTGGCTGGGCGCCCATCTGCTGGGCGCGCGCAAGGGGCCCTTCGAGACCCGCGGCGAGGCCTACAACTTCGGCCCTGCCGCCAACGTCAACAATACCGTGGCGGAAGTGGTGGAGGCCCTGGCCCTGCACTGGCCCGGCTTCCGCAGCGAGATGGACAAGGCCGGACAGGCGGGCATGAAGGAATGCACCCTGCTCAAGCTCTGCTGCGACAAGGCCCTGGCCCATCTGGGCTGGAAAGCCACCCTGACCTTTGAGGAGACCATCCGCTTCACCGCCGAATGGTACCATCGTTTCTATCGCGGCGACGGCGCCAAGCAGGGCTCCATGCTGGACTTCAGCCTGGGGCAGATCGCGGCCTATGTGAACGCCGCCGAACAGCGCGAGCAGCTCTGGACGAAATAAGGCCGCCCGCCCGGTCTTCCGGGCGGGTCCGCCGTCCAGAAAGGACATCCCCATGGAACGTTCCGAACATCCGTGCCCGGACATGGGCATCGACGGTGTCAGCTTCCAGCCCCTGAAGGTCATCACTACCCCCGGCGGCCCGGTGATGCACATGCTGCGCCCCGACTCTCCCCTGCGCCCCCACGCCGAGACGGCGGACGGGGAACTGCATCTGGGCGAGGTCTATTTCTCCGAGGTCCTGCCCGGGGCCATCAAGGCCTGGAAACGTCACCGCCGCCAGACCCAGTACTACACCGTGCCCCACGGCCTGCTGAAACTCGTGCTCTATGACGCCCGCCCCGATTCGCCCACCTGCGGCGTGCTGCGGGAACTGTATCTGGGCCGCCCCGACCATTACGGCCTTTTGCGCATCCCCACGGGGGTCTGGTACGGCTTCACCGCCGCCACGGACGAACCGGCCCTGATCTGCAACTGCGCCGACCTTCCCCACGATCCCGAAGAAGGCGAACGCCTGCCCGCCGATACGAAGGACATCCCTTACAGCTGGGACTAGCAGGGATTTTTGAGGGGAGGGGGGATCCATGCCTGCGCCAGGAGGGTGCTCCCTCCCCTCTTCACAAAACATCCTTGTTCCGCAATAATAGTACGCTGGTCAGATATGACGACGAGGGCAACAGTACGCGGCCAACTCCCCCGCAACAGGCGGAGCTCCGGCGATGTGCCCTTTCTGCCTGCAACAAGGCCGTGTCTTACGGCGGCAGGCACCACCGGGAGACGCTCCCGCAACGTCTGCTCCCCTGCCCCGCACGGGAGCTGCCAGCCCCCGAGGTACCCATGACGACAGAAGAACTGCAAAAGATACTTCAGACCGAAGGTTACATTGCCCATGTGGATGATGACGGCGACCTGACCTTCAAGGCCCAGGGCCGCACCCTTTATATGACCCTTTCGGAAGACGATCCCACTTATCTCCGTATCTTCACGGACCTGACCGTCCCGGCCGACAAGGCTGACGAGCTCGCTGTACTCAGGGAGGGGAACCGCCTTGAATGCAAGCTGAAATGCGTGAAGTGCATGCTTCTCGACCAGGATGAGGAAAGATACTTCATCCGTGTCGCTATCGAGTGCTTCAGCGATACCGAGATCCTCGAGGAGGAGATCACGCGCTATATCGACATCGTATGTGCCGCCCATTTCGAGCTTGGGCAGACCCTGCTGATGTGACCTCTCTGACGTGATCCTTTCACTCCCATGACGTACGGCGGCTGGCAGAAAGACTGCCAGCCGCTTCCGGTCTGTATGACGGAAAAGGCACGACCTTCGACCGCACCGGCGAAGCTCCCCTTTTCCGGCCCGCATCACCCGGACATCAAAAAAGACGGACGGCCGCCAGTTGAGCGACCGTCCGTCCTTTCTTTGCAAATACCGTCTTTACGTAACGCCGGGGAACAGCATCATGTCCCAACCGTCCACGGCACGATGCTCCAGCCTCCCCGCCAAAGTGCATCGGGAAGGGAGCCGGGCCGGGGAAGGCCTTTCCTAGGGGCCTGCTATACGCCGAAGAATCTTCGGGCATTGTCGCCGCAGAGCTGCCAGAGCTCTTCGGGCTCCATGCCGCGGGCGGCCGCCATATGGCGTACGGTGAAAACCGTGAAGGCGGGCTCGTTGCGCTTGCCGCGCCAGGGCACGGGCGAAAGGTAGGGGCTGTCGGTCTCCAGCAGCAGGCGGTCGTCAGGGATGACGGCCAGGGCCTCGCGCACGGCCTTGTTGGCCGGGTAGCTGACCGGTCCGGGGATGGATATGTGCCAGCCGTTGCGGATGATGCGCCGGGCCATGTCGGCATCGCCGCCAAAACAGTGCCAGAGCAGCGGATAGCCGACAAAACCGCGGGATTCGAGGGTCATGAGGGTCTCGGCCTCGGCGTTGCGGCAATGGATGACCACAGGCTTTTCCAGCTCGCGGGCCAGTTGCAGCTGATCGTGCAGGACCTGGTACTGGATCTCCTTGGGGCAGTCGTCCCAGTAGAAATCGAGCCCGATCTCGCCCACGGCGCGCAGGCGGTCATCCACGGCAAAGGCTTCACGGATGTCCGCAAGGACTTCGGGCGTGCACTGCTGTCCGTCACAGGGGTGGATGCCCAGCACGAAAAAGACCTCGGGATGTGCCTCGAAATAGCCGCGGCGACGGCGCCAGCGGTCAGGATCGAGGAAGATGTTGCCGATGGTGGCCACACCGGCGGCACGGGCGCGGGCCAGCACCTCTTCGCGGTCGGCGTCGAATTCCTCGCCGTCCAGATGGGCGTGGCTGTCGCAGCCCACGCAGGGCAGGGCCTGGGTCAGGGGATCGATACGTTCAACTTTCTTGTGGCTCATGGCGGATCCGGGATGGAGAGGATGCGGGATGCGGGCAGCACTGCCCCGTGGACGGGCACCGCCCCATCCCCGGCAGGGCGTCCGTCTGGCATGGCTTCTAGCAGGGGCAGACACGGGACGCAAGCCCCTGCCCCGCCGCGAAAAAGCCCCGTTTCAGGCATTGCCAGTCCCGGGACAAGGGCGTACACTCTCTGCGCCTATTGGTCATTTTACGTTGAGAGGCTATCATGCATTTGCGAAAACGGGTTCTTGTCACTGGTGGTTCGGGTTTTCTGGGCTCGCATCTGTGCGCGCGTCTGCTGGACGAGGGGCACGAAGTCCTGTGCGTGGACAATTTCTTTTCCAGCGCCCGCTCCAATGTGGAAGAGCTCATGGACAACAAGCGCTTCGAACTGCTGCGCCATGACGTGACCTTCCCCCTGTTCGTGGAAGTGGACGAGATCTACAACCTGGCCTGCCCGGCCTCGCCCGTCCACTACCAGCACGACCCCGTGCAGACCATCAAGACCTGCGTCCACGGTGCCATCAACATGCTGGGTCTGGCCAAGCGCCTGAAAGCGCGCATCTTCCAGGCCTCCACCAGCGAGGTCTACGGCGACCCCGACGTGCATCCGCAGCCCGAGAGCTATTGGGGCCATGTGAACCCCAACGGCATCCGCTCCTGCTATGACGAAGGCAAGCGCTGCGCCGAGGCCCTGTTCTTCTCCTACCGCCGCCAGAACAATGTGAACATCAAGGTGGGCCGTATCTTCAACACCTACGGTCCCAAGATGCATCCCAACGACGGCCGCGTGGTCTCCAACTTCATCGTGCAGGCCCTGAAGGGCGAACCCATCACCATCTACGGCGACGGCAGCCAGACCCGCTCCTTCTGCTATGTGGATGACCTGGTGGGATGCATGTGCCGCCTCATGGCCACGCCCGACGACTTCACCGGCCCCGTGAACATGGGCAATCCCGGCGAGTTCACCATCCGCGAGCTGGCCGAAAAGGTCATCGAGCTCACCAACAGCAGCTCCAGGCTGATCTGCGAACCCCTGCCCGGCGACGACCCCAAACAGCGCCGTCCCGACATCAGCCTGGCCCGCGAGGTCCTGGGCTGGGAGCCCAAGGTCCAGCTGGAAGAAGGCCTGAAAAAGACCATCGCCTATTTCGACGAGCAGATCCGCAAGGGTCTGGCCTAGAGTCCGTGTCCGGAACAGGGGATACCGGCGAACGCGCAGCCGCCTTTGCGCATGCAGCGCGCCGCCGCCCCCGCTCCGGTCGAATTTATATATGGATGCGCCGCCCGGGGAAGGCGACGCAGGGGGATCCGTACCGGCCGGTACGGACGCGCAACCACAACCCTTGACGGACAGGAGTCCGTCTGTCCGTCCGGCATGGGCGCTGCAAGTCTCCGGGGAAGGAGCGCTCGGACCATGCCGCCAGAAAAGTTTTCACAGATGCGGTCCTGCCCACGGCAGGGCCGCATCGTGTACTTTGACGGTCTGAATGTCGGAGTGTGCTCATGTTTCTGATTTTACTGGCTCTGTGTGTACTGGCGGTCAGCGCCGCCGGTCTGGGGCTGCTGGCCTTTGCCCGCCCCACGCCCGCCACGACCCGGCTGGCCGATCTGTTCGGCCCTCTGGGGGCCGCCTGCGGCTGTGCCCTGGGCATGGCGGGCCTGTTCACGGACAGCTGGACAGGCAGCCTGCTGTGGACCCAGGCCTGGGGCCTGCCCGTGGGCGGTCTGAGTCTGGGGCTGGACGCCCTTTCCCGCGTCTTCCTGCTGCCGGTCTTCGGCCTGGGCTTCGTCTGTGCCTGTGCCGGGGGCATCTCGCTGCGCCATACCCGCGCCAGCGAACATAACCTGGCCGCCCACTGGCTCTTCTATCTGCTGCTGGTGCTGGGCATGGCCGTGGTCATGATGGCCCGTGACGCCGTGCTCTTCCTGCTGGCCTGGGAAGTCATGTCCCTGTCGCCCTTCTTCCTCATCGACTTCAACGACAGCGACCGCAACGTGCGCGACGCCTCGTGGGTCTATCTGGTGGCCGCCCACCTGGGTGCCGTGCTGCTGCTGGCCTTCTTCGGCCTGCTCTGGCAGAACTCGGGCGATACGGCCTTTGCGACCCTGGCCCTCAAGGAAGGCCCCGTGGTGCCGCTGGCCTCGGTCCTGTTCGTGCTGTCCCTGCTGGGCTTCGGCGCCAAGGCCGGCATCGCGCCCATGCACGTCTGGCTGCCCGAGGCCCACCCGGCCGCGCCCAGCCACATCTCGGCCCTGCTCTCCGGCGCCATGATCAACGCCGGTCTGTACGGCATCATCCGCAGCTGCGAATTCGTGGCCCCCCTGAGCGCCGCCCCGGCCTGGTGGGGCTGGCTGACCCTGTTCCTGGGTCTGGGCACGGCACTGATGGGCATCCTCAAGGCTCTGGCCCAGAGCAACCTCAAGCGCCTGCTGGCCTACTCCAGCGTGGAGAACATGGGCCTTATGCTCATGGGCGTGGGCGCCTGGCTCATCGGCAGCCACAGCGGCAACAGCTGGATCGGGACCCTGGGTCTGGCCGGTGCCATGTTCCACATGCTCAACCACTCGGCTTTCAAGGGCCTGCTCTTCCTCACCGCCGGTGAAGTGCTGCACGCCACCGGCACCGTGCGCATGGAACTGCTGGGCGGCCTGCAGCAGCGCATGCCCCTGGTGGGCGCGGCCTTCGGCATCGGCGCGGTCTCCATCGCCTGCTTCCCGCCCTTCAACGGCTTTGCCGGTGAGTTCGTGCTGGCCCTTTCCCTGCTGGACGGCTCCAGCCTGCCCGGCGTGGAACAGCAGCTGGGCCTGCTCATGGCGCTGGTGGTGCTGGGCCTGGTCTCCGGTCTGGCCGCCGCCACCTATGCCAAGGCTTACGGCATCACCTTCCTGGGTGCGCCGCGCAGCCGCTGTGTGGAAGAGGCGCACCGCCCCCGTCCCCGCGATCTCTGGCCCCTGGCCATCCCGGCCTTCCTCTGCGTGGCCGGCGGTCTGGCTTCCGGCCACTGCTTCCGCTGGCTCATCAGCACGGTCAACGCGCCCCTGCCCGATCCGGTGGCCGGGCAGCAGGTCATGCTGCGCGTGGCCGACATGCTGGGCACTGTCTCGCTGGTGGGCATGGTGCTGCTGGCCCTGGTGGCCGCCCTGTGGCTGCTGCGCAAGGTCTGCATCGCCGGCCGCCTGCGCCGTGAGGAGACCTGGGGCTGCGGCTACCAGTACGGGACCCCGCGCGTGCAGTACACGGACGCTTCCTTCTCCGAGCCGCTGGGCCGCATCTTCGGCGGCGCCATGGGCCTGAAGGTGCATCAGGAGCTGGATGCCCATTACTTCCCCGGCAAGGCGTCCGTGGCCATCTCCGCCCCTGACCGTCTGCGTACGGGCCTGTTCACGCCGCTGTTCGAAGGCGTGGAAAAGCTCTGCAACATGTGCAAGATCCTGCAACACGGCAAGATCCATCTCTATATCCTTTACATCCTCGCCACGCTGGTGGCGTTGCTGGCCTGGGGGCTGCACGCATGAGCGATCTCGCCTTCTACTGTTTCCAGTATGCGCTGGCCCTGCTGCTGGCGCCGCTGCTGCCGGGCATCATAGCCCGTATCAAGGCCAAGGTGGCAGGCAGGCACGGCAAGCCTGTGCTGCAATTGTACTTCGACATCTTCAAGGGCCTGCGCAAGGGCGAGGTCATCAGCCAGGTGACCACGCCTGTCTTCACCCTGGGTCCGGTGGTGGGCCTGGCCACGGTGCTCTGCGCCCTTGCCCTGCTGCCCCTGGGCGGCATGGCCTCGCCGCTGCGTTTTTCCGGCGACTTTTTGCTGGCCGCCTACCTGCTGGGCCTGGGCCGCTTTTTGACCATGCTGGCCGCCCTGGATACCGGTTCGTCCTTTGAAGGCATGGGCGCCAGCCGCGAGGCCGCCTTCTCGGCCCTGTCCGAGCCGGTGCTCTTCCTCTGCCTGCTGACCCTGGTGGGCGTGGGTTCCACCCTGGGCATGCACGATGCGCTTTCCCTGTCCGGCATGCTGGGCGGCCGTCCGGCCCACGAATGGCTGCTGGGACGTGCCGAGCTGCTGCTGGTGCCGGTGGTCTTCTTCGTGCTGCTGCTGGTGGAGAACAGCCGCATCCCCGTGGATGACCCCACCACCCATCTGGAACTGACCATGATCCACGAGGTCATGATCCTGGACCACTCCGGCCCCAGCCTCTCCTTCATCGAGTACGGCGCGGCCCTCAAGCTGTGGTTCTTCGCAGCCCTGCCCGCGGGCATCCTGGTGCCCGACCTGCCCCTGTGGCAGCAGAGCCTGTGCTGGCTGGCCTGCATCTTTGCCGTGGCCGTGCTGGTGGGCATCGTGGAATCCGTCATGGCCCGTCTGCGCATGCAGAAGGTGCCCGTGCTGCTGGGCGGCGCGGCCGTGCTTTCGGCCCTGGCCCTGATCCTGACCCAGGTGAGGTAAATCATGAGCGCTCTTTTCCAGTTCTTCCTCTTCCTGCTGACGCTCAACAACCTGGCCCTGCTGGGCATGGGCCGCCTGCGCACGCTCATCAATCTGGTGACCGCGCAGGGCATCCTGCTGGGCGGCCTGCTGCTCATCCATGACCATGCCCTGCTGGCCGTGGCCGTGCTGCTCATCAAGGGCGGCCTGCTGCCCTGGCTGCTGCACCGCACCCGGCGCCAGATCGGTGCCGATCCGCACATCAAGCCCCGTCTGGGCTTTGGCCTGGCCGTGCTCACCGGTCTGGCCTGCCTGGTCTTCTCGCTCTGGCTGGAAGGCCGCCTGCCCATGACGCCCGGCCTTTTCCCGCCCCTGCTCCTGCCCGCCGGCCTGACCACGCTGTTCTGCGGCCTCCTGCTGGTGGTGGGCCGTGCCACGGCGCTCTCGCAGGTCATGGGCTATCTGGTGGCCGAAAACGGCATCTTCCTGCTGGGCATCCCGCTCATGACGGCCGGTGCCGTCTGGTTCGAGCTGACCCTGCTGCTGGATATCTTCGTGGCGGTCTTCGTCATGGGCATCGCCATCAACCACATCAGCCACACGTTCGAATCCATCGACGTGGGCTTCCACGACCTGCGCGACTAGGGGGCGACCATGCTGGAATGTCTGCTGTTTGCGCCCCTGTGCGCCGGACTGCTCATGCTGCTGCTGGGCAATACCACCGTCTGCCGCGGCCTGCTCTTGCTCACGGCCGTGCTGCACACGGCTCTTTCCGTCAAACTGGCTGCCGACGTGAGCGGCGGCCTGCATCCGCAGGCCCTGGCCGGTCTGCTGGCGCCTGACGCGCTGGGCACGCTCTTCCTCGTGCTGGCCAGCGTGCTCTTCCTGGTGGCCTCGGTCTACGGCGTGGGCTATCTGCGCGACGAGGCCCTGATCACCGAACGCACCAGCATCCTGGACGGCCGGGCCTTCACCAATGCTCCGGAACGCCGTTTCACGGCCTGCCTGTGCTTCTTCCTCTCGGCCATGACGCTGGTCACCACCACGCGCCATCTGGGCGCCCTGTGGGTGGGCATCGAGATCACCACCCTGTCCAGCGCGCCCCTCATCTACTTCCACCGCCACAAGCAGTCGCTGGAAGCCACCTGGAAATACCTCATCATCTGTTCCGTGGGCATCGCCCTGGCCCTGCTGGGCAACATCCTGCTTTCCGTGGCCTTCTACGAGCCCGGCGTGCCGCCGGTGGAGAGCATGGATCAGGTGGAGGCCTTCCGCCATCTGGCCCGGCAGCGCGCCGAAGCCCTGGCCGTGCTGGATGCGCCCCAGAGCGCGGCGACCTACCTGCCCTGGCTCAAGGCGGCCTTCATCTTCCTGCTGGTGGGCTACGGCACCAAGATGGGCCTGGCGCCCCTGCACAACTGGCTGCCCGACGCCCACAGCCAGGCCCCCTCGCTGGTCTCGGCCCTGCTGTCCGGCGCCCTGCTCAACTGTGCCTTCCTGGGCATCCTGCGCGGGCACCAGATCATGCTGGGCGCGGGCCTGGGCGGATTCAGCGGCACGCTGCTGGTCTTCTTCGGCCTGGTCTCCATGTTCGTGGCCGCCATCTTCATCGTGGGACAGGGCCACTACAAGCGCATGCTGGCCTACTCCAGCGTGGAGCACATGGGCATCCTGGCCCTGGCCGTGGGCCTGGGCGGTGCGGCGGCCTTCGGCGGCATGCTGCACGCCATGTGCCATTCGCTGACCAAGTGCATGCTCTTCCTGCTGGCCGGCAACATCCTGGCCCGCTACCACACCTATTCCAGCTACGACGTGCACGGCCTGCGCTGGACCATGCCCGTCACCGGCGCCCTGTGGATGGGCGGTTTCCTGGCCATCGTGGGCTCGCCGCCGTTCGGCCTGTTCGTCAGCGAGTTCCTGATCCTCAAGGGCATCCTGCAGCAGGGCCAGTGGCTGGTGGCCGCCCTGTACATGCTGGCCCTGGCCATCATCTTCGTGGGCATGTCCGTGGCCGTGCTGCGCATGTTCCAGGGCACCCGCCCCACCGACATGCCCGAGTGCCCGCGTGAGTCCGCCCTGAGCGTGCTGCCGCCCATGGCCCTGGGCCTGTGCGTGCTGCTGCTGGGTTTCTGGATGCCCGACGGCGTCGAAAAGCTGCTGCGCGCCAGCGCGGCCCTCATTGGAGGCTAGACCATGCGTTTTTCCTATGCTTCCCCGGCCAGACTGGCCGACATCCCCTGTCTTGACGCGGCCTCCCTGCGGGCCGCCATCCTGACGCAGGTGGCGCACGGCTGGCGCGTGCTGGCCTTCTTTGGCCTGCCCCGGGCCCTGTACGCCCAGGGCGAACTGGCGCTGGTGGCGGGCAATACGGCCGCCGCCGGCCTGTGCTGCGTCATGGCCCATGACCAGCGGCAGGAACTGTGGGCCTCCCGCTGCCTGCCGCTGGAACGCTATGCGTCCATGAGCCAGGAATGCCCGCAGCTCCAGCGCTTCGAGCGTGAAGTCTGCGAGGCCTGGGGCATCGTGCCCGAGGGCCACCCCTGGCTCAAGCCCGTGCGCTACACCACGCCCGCCTCGGGCGCGGAACGCCCCGGCCCGGCCCAGTGCGACCACTACCGCGTGGAAGGCGGCCAGGTCCACGAAGTGGCCGTGGGCCCCGTGCATGCGGGCATCATCGAACCCGGTCACTTCCGCTTCCAGTGCTACGGCGAGAACGTGCTCAATCTGGAGATCAGCCTGGGCTTCCAGCACCGCGGCGTGGAAAAGATGCTGGCCGGCGGCCCGCACCTGCGTGATGCCGCGCTCATGGAATGCGTGGCCGGGGACACCAGCGTGGGCCACTGCACGGCCTACAGCGTGGTGCTGGAGCGTCTGGCGGGCGTCAGCGTGCCGCTGCGCGCCCAGCTGCTGCGGCGCATGGGCCTGGAGTTCGAGCGCCTGGCCAACCACACCGGCGACCTGGGCGCCATCGCGGGCGATACGGGCTTTTTGCCTACCTCGTCCTGGAACGGCCGTATCCGCGGCGACTTCCTCAACATGACCGCCGAGATCTGCGGCAACCGCTTCGGGCGCGGCCTGGTCTGCCCCGGCGGCGTCAACTGGGATCTGGACCCCGCTGCCTGCCGCGGTCTGCTGGATCGCCTGCGTGCGGGCTGGCGTGACGTCAAGGGCGCCGTGGACGTGATGTTCGCCTCGCCCAGCGTGCTGGACCGTCTGACCGGCACGGGCTGTGTCAGCCTGCGCACCGCCGAGGACTTCGGCATGGTGGGCGTGGCCGCGCGTGCCTGCGGCCTGCCGCGCGATGCCCGGCGCCATGCGCCCCTTTCCCGCCTGCCGCTGGAAGATACCGACATCCGTACCGCCCAGGGCGGCGACGTGCTGGGCCGCGCCACGGTGCGCCGTCTGGAAGTGGCCGATTCCGTGCGTCTGGTGGAAGCCGACCTCCAGCATCTGGCCCGTCTGGGCGAGGAGGAGAAGCTCCGCGAGGGCGAAAGCGATACCGCCCTCTGGCGTGCGCCCATGCCCGATACCCTGCCCGGCGGCATGCTGGCCGTGGCCCAGGTGGAAGGCTGGCGCGGCGAGCTGTGCCATGTGGCCGTCACGGATGCGGAAGGCCGCTTCGGCGTCTACAAGATCTATGATCCTTCGTGGCACAACTGGAGCGGTCTGGAGATGGCCCTGCGCGGCGAACAGATCTCCGACTTCCCGCTCTGCAACAAGAGCTTCAACCTTTCCTATTGCGGCCACGACCTGTAGGCAGGAGGACTGACATGCTGGACATCTTCAAGGAACGCCTGCACCAGAAATACAGGACGCTGGATTTCCCCCGCAAGGCGCCGGGCCTTTCGCCCCGCTACATGGGACGCCCCGAGATCGCGGCCGGGGACTGCGGCTCCTGCCGCGCCTGCCTCGACGTCTGCCCCACCGGGGCCCTGCGCAAGCTCTCGCCCGCCGAACCCGGCCCCGCCGGAGAGACCGGCGGCATCGCCCTGGATATGGGGCGCTGCCTGTTCTGCGGTGCCTGTGCCCGTGCCTGTACCGCGGCACGCGGCGAGGGCCTGATCCGCTTCACCAAGGACTATCGCGTGGCCGCCTTTGCCCGTGAGGACCTCATCGTCACGGCCCAGCCCCGGCCCCTGCACAAGCCCAGGGCCTGCAACGGCCTGTTCTCCCGCTCGCTCAAGCTGCGCGAGATCAGCGCCGCCGGCTGCAACGCCTGTGAAGCCGACACCAACGTACTGGGCACCCTGGTCTACGACCTGGGCAAGTTCGGCATCAACTTCGTGGCCTCGCCCCGTCATGCCGACGGCATCCTGGTCACCGGCCCCGTGAGCCGCAACATGCGCGAAGCCGTGCTGGCCACCTGGGCCGCCGTGCCCGAGCCGCGCATCGCCATCGCCGTGGGCTCCTGCGCCATCTCCGGCGGCCTCTTCGCCGACAGCGACGAATGCTGCGGCGGTCTGCCGCCCCTGTGCGACGTGCAGCTCTTCGTGCCCGGCTGCCCGCCCAGCCCCTGGAGCATCCTCGACGGCCTGCTGCGCCTCAAGTCGGAAAAAGACGTGCTGTAAAGATAGGTGGGGGAGGGGGAACCCCTCTGCCGACGCGAGAGGGGCTTCCCCCTCCCCTCAAACTCCCCTC
>ERZ827168.830-NODE-830-length-47208-cov-4.429220_pt1 | contig 47208 bp, 26 predicted proteins | sample MGYA00519868_ERZ827168 | MGnify/ENA primary metagenome ERZ827168 (study PRJEB31778, sample SAMEA3449271) | human gut metagenome | biome: human gut; feature: human-associated habitat; material: faeces | place: United Kingdom | collected 2010/2012 ...
TGACGGATATTCTCTCGTCATACTCACCTGTAACAATCTTTTTGATTCTTTCTTTAACTAAAAGCAATTCAGCATCGCTCATTCCTTCTAGTTCACTTAAAATATCCTTTGTCAAATCGTCCAATACGTTTGTATAAACCGTATTAGCGGAAGTGGCGGCATAGACCGGTGCCATACCACCGCTCGCAAAAGCGGTGATTATGAAAAGCAATACGGCCAACAAAGCCGCTATAAAATATGTAATTTTTTTATTTAACTTCGTCATAAGTTTACCGCCTTAAAAAATAATGTTACTGTCGGATAGGCGAAAAGTGCGTTTACCGCCAAAAATGAATTTAACCGCCTTTCCCTTGCCGCTGAATGTAATCATATACGGAAATTCCGCATTGCCGTTTAACTTAATTTCCGCGCCGTCGTGTAATTTTGAAAGCATACTTTCAATAGAAAAGTCTTGCGAACAGTCTATTAAAAAATAACCGTCCTGAATACTACTGTCCGTTACAAATAATTTTGTAAAATCGGTTTTTCCGAACGTATAAACCGTATTGCCGATTTCATATGTAAAATCTGTTTCGGGCGTAACATAGGAAGTTACCCGTATACTGTAAAATTCCGTTCCCCTTACCTTAAACCGGGCGTAGCCCTCGTTGGGTAAATCAACAGCATTAAGACCGTCGCTATATTTATAGTTGTTATACTCAACGCGAAAGGCGGGGTTGATCAAATCTTCGATTTTCTCGCCCGCCTTTGTATATTTGAATATAAGACCGACGGCAAGAACAATTACAAGCAACGAAACTATCACAGTTATTACCGAACTTAAAACCTGCTTTTTCTTACCGCTCATTTCGCCACCGCCTTAAAATATAAGGTTGCTTTTATTTACCGATACACCCGTTACGTCCGAAACGTGGGTATAACTGCCGACATATAATTTAGTGGTGTAAGTGTAATCGGAATACGTGCCGTCAAACGTAACGGTAACGGTAAAGTAAAAGCAGTCCCGCTCATTTTCCTCGTAGCCGCCCTTAAATAAATGTTGAACAAAAGGCAAAGCACCGTTTGTCCACATAGAGTTTTGAACAACCATATTATTTGCAGCAGTCCCGACAAGATAACTTACAAAGAAACTTTCGTTAAAATAAACATTTACAATGCCGTTATCAATAATCGCACTTTTCATAGCCTCTTGAAAAACAGAATTATTAAATTTCAAAGAGGTAAACGGAGACACACCTAATTGTTCATAATGCAAATCGACGTCCACCGAAATATTAAAATTCTCGGCACGGGTATATATAGAAGTGTCGTAACTGAAATTGACCGCGCCGCCACTCGACGTAGCGTTAGCACCTGTAACCCAACCAATAGGCGTGTAATCGTTCTGTACGCAATTTACGTTGCCAAAAGCAAGGGACATATTTGTTATCTTTTGCGCGTAATCTACCGTACATTCCGCTTTCATAGCAGGGTTATCGCGGCTTGTCGCCGTTACCTTTATTTGTTCGCCGAACGCTTGCTTACATTCGACGTTTGCCGTCAATGCGCCGTCGCTCGTCGGCGTTACCGTTACATAGTTCGTTACCGTTTTGCCGCTTGCATACGCGCTGTTAGAATTTACCCACGCAATAGACCAATCATCCGCTTTGTTGTTCGCGTCGGCGGGGGTAATTGTCGCCGTCAACGTGTATGCGCTATCCGCTTGCGGGGATATGCCGTTTGCGGCGTATGCCATGGGCGCAATTCTCGCGCTCATAAGTTTAATGCCGTTGCTTGCGCTTTCATTGATAACCGCGCCGCCGTTATCGTCGGAAGTTTCGGGCTGATTTTGTTCCGTGTCGGGCTTTTTGCCCCACTCGCGTATATCCCAACTGCCCGTAACCGCGCGACCGATACCGACAGCCGAGCCCGCAAGAATGAGAAGGGCAAGCACAACCGCAATTATATTTTTTACCGCTTTCATTTTCTTTTACCTCGCTTAAAACCAACCGCCGTGTCCAGCAAAATCGTCTTGCGGACGACCTCTGTCTATATACGGTTCTATGGAAGTTATCTTTTTATTTTTCTTTGATTTACCTTTCAAGCCGTGTTTCTTGTTATAGATTTTCGCTTGCGTTTTGCGTTCGTTCAAAACGCCCATACGAAACGCCGCCTCGGTTTCTGTTAGCGGTGTGCCGTCGTGTTTTCTACCGTTCGCCAATTCGCGGGAATAGCGTTTGCCGCGCTCGGCGGGGTTGAGTAGTACAATCTTTTTACCGTTTTTTGTGTTAATGAGTGTTGCCAAGTTTTATACCTCGCTATCTTTAATTTTTTTCTTGATTTCGTCGTAACTCTCGGTTACGAGAATACCCGACGATGTTTCGTTTTCGTTCGTTCCCATTTCGATAAACACGCTACCGTCGCCGTCGCATACTATTCCCGTTATCTTTCCGATAGGCACTAAAACTTTCATACCGCCGTCATAGTTCGTTACTTCAATAAATTTTTTCATTTTCGTTACCTCGATTATTGTTTCGTTACCGTTTTATCGTCGTTTGCTTGCGGCTTGTAAAGCACCTTTCGCGGCATAAACCGCCTACGGCTATTTATTCCACGGTGTGCTTGACAAACCGCATTTCCGCTTGTCCTTTCGCCTTGCCGAAAGCAACTCAAAAGGATAGACCTTTTCGGGTTGCTTTCGTTTCGGCGTATTGTACAATCGAAAACCGCGCACTTCCGTTGCGGTTGCCGTCCTTTTTCTTTTGCCTCTGCAATCTAAAAGGATAGACCGAAAGGGGCGGTATTTGCCACCCCTTGAAAGTACACTTTCAATTATGCCGTCTGTGCGGCGTTCGCTTTTCTGTTTAACTTTTTCAAAAGATATGCGAGTATAGATTTATCGCTATCGCGGGCGGGCTTGATACGGCATTTCAGTTCGTCGCCGTCCTCGTCGGTATTCGCCACTTCGTAAACCGTGTATGTACGAATTTCGCCCGTTTCGCTGTCCGTCATTGTTTCGTCGTGCATTTGCAATTCGGCGGTGGACTTAATGTCAAAGACCATATCCAACACTTCGTAACCGCCTTGGTCGTATGCGTTGAAATCAACCTTTGTTTCGCGCCCGTTTACGCCTTTGCCGTGTACGGCGTAGCCCCACATTTCGCGCCCGTCTTTCGCCGTGAATTTTTCGCGTTCCACAATCAGCCGCTTTTCGGGCGTTGCCGTCGTTACCTCTGCCGCCGTGGTCGTGCTTTCCGTTGCCTTTACGTTCTTTTCGTTTGCCATTTTGTTTTACCCTTTGCCGCTTGTCGCATACGGCACGCGTATTTTTTATTTACCCTCGCGGGTATGGTCGGGGAGCGGCGGATTTGCACCACCTTAACAAACTTTTCCGTCTGTTATCGCGCTTGCGTTTCCCGATAATAGCGGGGTGGAAGTTGCCCCGCTTGTCGTATGCGCCGCAAGGAGCAAACGGCGCGGGAGTGGGCTTTATTCCTCTTGCATAAGCTCGTTACAGTCAACACACATTATCCGCACTTCTTTCGTAGCCCGTACCGAATTGCCGCATACGGGGCATACATACTTGCGAGTGCTTGAAGTCTTAACGCATTGACCTTTCATAACGGGCAAACGGTATATAACGCTGTCGGAGTTGTCCTTGACAAATTCGTCAATCAATGCCGCCGTTTCGTCCGTTAATTCCGTGTGCGACCAACCCATTGTTTGTACACACTCAACCGTCAAACCGTGCGTTTCGGCTATCTTTTTGAATAGTTTGTTATGGTAGTTGCCCGCGCGGGAAGTATCTTGCATATTGTGAACGCTTGCGTATTGATGGCACATTTCGTGTATCATTGTTGCCGCTATCTGATTGATAGGACGGTTGAGCTGTTGCGCCGTCATATTCAGTTCGTGTTCGCCCTCGTCCTTGTCGTTCTCTTTCCAAACCTTTTTAACCGACCACCAACCGTTTGTTTTGTTGCGCTCGTCGCGCTGTACCGTTATGACGGGGCGCACAAGTTCGCCGCCGAATAACTTTGTGTTGCAGTAGTCATACAGTTTTGCAAGGTAGTTGACCGTTTCAATGTACTTTTCCGTTCCGTTTTTCATTTTCATTACCTCGTTTGTTTTATTTGCCCGTCAAGCCGATAGCACAGCCGTTATCGTATTTGAACAATAAAAAAACGGTATAAAACAGTTCCTTTACTGTTCTATACCATTGTAAAACTTTACGGACCTTTATTTTTTTGAAAAAAGTAGCGAAAAACCCTTTACAAACGCGAAAAAATCTGATAAAATAATTAAGCAAGTTTCGGGGACGTAGCTCAGTTGGTTAGAGCGCTACCTTGACATGGTAGAGGTCATAGGTTCGAGCCCTACCGCCCCCACCAATAGAAAAAAGCACGCGAAATCGCGTGCTTTTTTCTATTGGTGGGGCTTTGCGTGCGAGTACGCGGCGCAACCGAAACCTGATTTCTATCGCTAAACTAAATGCGCCGTCGAGCGTCAATTTGCAAAGCAAATTCTTGCCGCCCCACCACATCATACCTAAAACAAACCTCTTCCCGGAAGTGAGTTTTAGTTTTTTTATTTTTTTTAAAGATTACGCTCCGTATTTTGCCGCCGCGTGAAAAATTCAAATAAGACTTATGAAAGAAATAAACTCGCCGTTTGTCGGCTTTTCGTATTTTCCGAAATTTCCTCCGTAAAGAGAGTTTGCGACCTCGCAGAATTTTCCTTTGCTCACCGTTGAATCAACGGCGTTTCTTATACATCTTTCGACAACGCTCCCGCTTACTCCGAATTTGTTGCCGATAAGCGGGTAAAGCCCTTTCGTGAGATTACCGAGAAGTTCCGGCGCGACAGCAACAAGCCTCGATGCTTCGATCAGGTATTCGTAACCCTTCAAAGTCCTCGATAAGCCTATCTTGGTGAAAAATCTGCTCAATTTTGCAGGCAAACCGTTGTCGTTTGCGGCGAGAGTACGCCTGAAAAAATCGACGATCGCGTTTTCGTTAAGTTCGCGGGTGTAAAGCCCTATGGGAAACATACTTTCCGAATCTCCTTTGCAGATATGATACAATCTGTAAACGGAAAAGCCTTTGACGTATTTTATCGTTCCCGTTCTCATATGAAACCATGAAAGCTTTGTGGATAATTCAAAAAATATCGATTTGTACGTTTCCTCGCCGACCAGAATAAATTCGTAATCGGCGTTGACTATCGAACAAATACCGGAATCGTCGGGCGCGACCGCCTTGTAAATATCGATACCGCAACAAAACTTCAACTTTTCCGCGAGTTTGTCCGTGGAATCATCGCTTTCAATAAAAACACCCTTCATTATTTTCCCCCTTTATGCCGAAAAACGCTTGAAAAAAAGAAATAAAATCCGATGCCGCTCAAAAAACATAATCCGTAACACTTTTTACCGGCGCATTTCACGACTTTTTAAAACATTTATCGTAATTATATTCTTACTTCCAAAATCTGTCAAGTATTTTTTACTAAATTTTCAAATTAATTTTGATTTTTTTACAAATTGTTTAAAATGCCGCTGGCAGTCCGGCGGCAGGGAATAAACCCGATAAACAAATCGGTTGCGCGCGTTATGAAAAGTTATTAATTATGCACGTATAATTCCTTATACGGGTTTTTGGAATCGGGCGTGAGAACGTAAAAACGCGATTTCATATACTCTTTTTTGTTTCTTGAAAAATATTTACAAAATTCGCTCACGTATTTTTCTATCTCGGCGAGATCTTCTTTTCCCGCAATTTTCACGTTTATTTTCGGCGAAACGTTCTGCGGCTCCGTTTCCGTTCTTATGACGATTTTTCCGCCGTGCATACCCGTTCCGCAAAAGAAGCCGACCGGCTTGGAACTGTTTTCGGAATTGAGAACCACGATAAGTCCGCCCGCCTGATATTCGCCGAGAAAACTTCCCGACGTTTCGCCTATGACTATCACGGGCTTTTTATCTCCGTATTCCTTCATATGAATACCCGTTCTGTAACCCGCTTTTCCTTCTATATATATCTCGCCGCCGCGCATGGCGTAACCCGACGCGTCGCCCGCCAAACCGTGAACGATGACTTTTCCGTCGTTCATAGTGTCGCAAACCTGATCCTGCACGTTGCCGAAAACGGTTATCTCGCCGCCGCTCATAAACGAGGCGAGTCCGTTACCCGGAACGCCTTTTATCACAATGCGTTTGTTTTCCGTTCCCGCGCCGATAAATCTCTGCCCCGCGCAGTTGACGAGTTCAACTTCGTTCTCTTCGCGAATAAGCGAATTAAGTTCGGCAAAGCCGAGGTTTTTACAATCTATTGTTTTCATTATTTTCTCCGATAATTCGCCCTGTATTAACTTGCTCTCCGCAAATTATTCACCGGCGTGTTTTATGCCTAAAATCGCGAGTTCTCTTTCGTTTAAGCCAACGCCGCGAAGCATAAGTCTGTTGCCTTTGAGAGCCTCGATGGAATTGATGCCCATTCCGCCCATAAATTCCTTGATTTCGTGATCCCACGCGGTCAGAAGATTGACGAGCCTTTCGCTTCCCTTTTCAGGGTCGAGCCTTTCGACAAGTTCGGGAATCTGCGTGGCGATACCCCAGTTGCACTTGCCGGACTGGCAATTTCTGCAAAGGTGACAACCGAGCGCGATCAACGCGGAAGTTGCGATATACACCGCGTCCGCGCCGAGAGCGATCGCCTTAACAACGTCCGCGCTGCATCTTATCGAGCCGCCTGCGACGAGCGAAACGTTTTCTCTTATTCCCTCTTCTCTCAACCTCGAATCGACCGCAGCGAGAGCGAGTTCGACGGGTATGCCGACGTTATCTCTTATTCTCGTAGGCGCGGCGCCCGTTCCGCCGCGGAAACCGTCTATAGCGATTATGTCCGCGCCGCTCCGCGCGATTCCGCTCGCTATGGCGGCGATGTTGTGGACGGCGGCAACCTTAACGATTATCGGTTTTTTATATTCCGTAGCCTCTTTGAGGGCGTAAACGAGTTGCTTGAGATCCTCTATCGAATAAATATCGTGATGAGGAGCGGGAGAAATCGCGTCCGTTCCGACGGGAATCATACGCGTCATCGATACGTCCTCGGTTATCTTCGCGCCGGGGAGATGTCCGCCGATGCCGGGCTTTGCGCCCTGCCCCATTTTTATTTCTATTGCCGCGCCTGCTTCGAGATATTCTTTATAAACACCGAATCTGCCCGACGCAACCTGCACTATCGTATTTTTTCCGTATTCAAAAAAGTCCTTGTTAAGTCCGCCCTCTCCCGTATTGTAACAAGTCCCGAGTTTCGTCGCCGCCAAAGCAAGGCTTTTATGCGCGTTGTAACTTATCGAACCGTAACTCATTGCCGAGAACATAATCGGCAATTCGAGATCGAGCCGCGGCGAGGAATCGCAGATTATGTGGCCGTTTTTATCGCGTTTAATATCGCGGTTACGCTTGCCGAGCGTAACTTTGGTTTCCATAGGCTCTCTGAGCGGATCAATGGACGGATTGGTTACCTGCGAAGCGTTGATGAGTATTTTATCGAAATACACGGGGTATTTCTCGGGGCAGCCCATAGACGAAAGAAGCACGCCGCCGCTTTCCGCCTGCTTATATATCTCCTTGATAACCGCATCGCTCCAGTTATCGTTCCTTTTGAAACATAAATCGCTTTTAACGATTTTTATCGCCCGCGAGGGACATAAACTCACGCATCTGTGGCAATTGACGCATTTTGACTCGTCGGAAACAAGTTTTTTCCCGTTTCCCGTGTCAACAAGCGTATGAACGCCGTTGAAACACTGCTTTACGCACGCTCCGCAAAGCGTACATCTCGACAAATCCCTTTTCACTTCGTAATCGGCGTAAACGTAACTCATATATCTATATTACCCTCCGCAAAACAATTAAGATTGGTTATCGGCGGATCGGACTTTTCGCCTTTGAGCGTAACGATCACCGGTTCGCCGCCGCGCGGAGCAAACAAACCGCCCGCATTTTCGTCCATTCTTCTTATGGCGCACTCCTCGCTCGCGAAATACGTTCTGCTTCCGTTTTTTGCGGTGACCATGGAACGAAGTTTCAGCCTGTCGTTCAAAGCCATCATTCCGCCGTTCCATCCGACGAGAATCGAAAACGGTCCCGTCATGAGCAGCCCCGGGAACTCCTTTCGGAGATATTCGCACACGACGCGTCTTTCTTCGGGCATATGCTCGATGGTCGTCCAGAACGGCGCGGCAATGACAGCCGCCGCTTCGGACATGGTAAGCCCCTTTTTGCGGACGAGAAAATCAAGCGCGTACGTTATGACTTCGGTATCCGTCAGAAGCGTGCATTTATAACCGAACATCTCGATAAATCGCCTGTTCGCGTCGTAAGAGGAAATTTCGCCGTTGTGAACAACCGTAAGATCGAGCAAAGAAAACGGATGCGCGCCGCCCCACCAGCCGGGCGTGTTCGTAGGATATCTTCCGTGAGCCGTCCAGCCGTAACCGGCATATTCCTCGAGTTTGTAATAATCGCCTATATCTTCGGGATAACCTACGCCTTTGAAACAGCCCATGTTTTTTCCGCTCGAAAAGACGTAAGCGCCCTTTATTTCGTTATTGATTTTTATCACGCGGCGGGCGACGTATTCGCGTTCGTCGAGTTGACTGTCGCGAAGAAGGTTATGGTCGGGCATGACGAAATAACGCCAGATAAGAGGTTCGTCGGTTATGCGCGGATTCTTTCTGACCGGGATTTTTGAAAGGTTGATTATTTCAAATTTTTCGTCAAGATAATCCTCGCACGCCTTTTTCGCTTCCTTATCCGCATAAAAAACGTGAAAAGCATAATAATCTTTATACTGAGGATAAATTCCGTAACCGGCAAAACCTCCGCCGAGTCCGTTGGAACGCTCGCGCATGGTGCGCATTGCGTCTGTTATAATCGAACCCGAAACGTTTTCTCCCGTTTCGGAAAACACACCGGCTATCGCGCAACCGGACGGTATTCTGTTTCCTTTTTCGCCTTCTGTGTTCATTTGCTCCTCCGTGACGTCAAAAATAAGGCATTTTATAACTATAATATTATAACCCGTCCGACCGCCGACTGTCAAACGATTACCGGAAAAATTGTTTTTCGATTAATTTATATATAATATAAATTCAAACTTTATATAATTTCGGACCTTAAAACGCTCGCGGCTTATCGATGAATATGAAAAAAATTCTCGTTATTTTATTGATTTTAATATCAGTCGTTTTCGCCGCCTGCGCTTGCATAAAATTGCGGTTTCCTTTGAAATACGCGGAAAACGTTAAGAACAACGCCGCGCGATACAATCTCGACGAATCGCTCGTTTTTGCCGTGATAAAAGCCGAGAGCGGCTTCGACAAGGAAAAAGTTTCCTCTAAAGGCGCGGTCGGGCTTATGCAGATTATGCCAAAAACAGCGGAATACGTGAGTAAAGAGTTCTTTTCGGGAAGAAAATTCGACCTGACAAATCCCGGGGACAATATAGAACTCGGTTGTTTTTATCTTGCCTACCTTGCCGAAAAATTCGATAACCGCGAGGAAATTCTCGCCGCATACAACGCGGGCGAAGGAAACGTGAAACTGTGGAAAAAAGAAAAAGGCTCGCCGCTTACAGAAAAAGACATACCATTCCCCGAAACACGACGATATATAAACAAAGTGACCTGTTACTTTAATATTTACAAAATTATATCCCGTTAATCGGTTTACTTTTTTGCAAAACAATCGTATACTTGCAATATGAAAAAAAATACGTCCGATAAAAAAATTATCGTCCTGGCAAGTATCTCCGCCTTACTTTTTATTATGATAGGCGCATTTCTGCTTGTAAGAAATATCGACTATAAATCGAACGGCATAAAAACTTACGCCGTGATTACAAGGATAGAAACAGACTATTCGCCGACGGACGAATCGACTAATCATTACGTTTACGTAAGATTCGAAGCAGAAGGAAAAATCGTCGAGGGAGAACTCGGCGCTTACACGTCGTCCATGCGCGAAGGGCAAACCGTTCCCATACGATACATGCCGGGCAACCCCGAAAATTTCGTGTACGGAAAAGCAATGTTTCTTCCGTGCGTTTTATGCTTTATCGCGGGCGGCGTTCTGATCGCTTTCTTAATCATTCCGATAAAAACCGCAATTAAAAAATCGAAACTTGAAAAACTGAAAGCAAGCGGACAAAAAATGGAAACGACTATCGACGAATCGACCGTGAAATCAAACACGAGAATTCTCGGCAAAACGCCGGTTACGATCGTTTGCTCGGATGAAAACGGAGAAACGTTCACAGCGAAGTTTTATACAGGCTCGCCCGAAAACTTCCGCCCGGGAGTTAAGGTGAATTTTTATCGCGACGGCAATAAATACATTGCCGACACCGACGACGTTTCCCCTGCCGAAAATAGCGGCAATTTCTTTGTAAACGAAGAATAAACCCGTCTATAAGCCGATTAATCGCATAAAATCACAATCAACAACAAACGCAACGCATAAAAAAGACGAGCCGAAGCCCGTCTTTTGTTTTACCTTTTACAGATATTTTTTGACGTCGTTTATTATGCTTTCGTTCGTAATGCCGAGTTCTTTTAAAAGTTCGGCAGGCTTATATCTGTCGTAAAAAACCTTATTCAAGCCGTAGTTTTTAACTTTCAGATCGCTGTCGCCGAGATACGCGGCGATTTTTTCGCCGAACCCACCGCTTAAAACTCCGTCCTCGAGAGTTACGACTACCTTGTGATTTTTCTTTAAGTCATCGAGCGTTTGCTTGTCGACAAGCGTTGCGACGCGCGGATTGATAAGCGTAGGCTTAAACCCGAGTTCCGCCTCGACGGCCTCGGCAAGGCTTTCGCCTTTTTGATAAAAATCGCCGAGCGCGATTATCGCGACTTTTTCGCCGCTCTGCTCGATTTCGTATTTCATCGCTCCGTCGAAGCCGTCCGCGCGCGGTCTGTTAAGAATCTTCCCGCCGGGGATGAGAATAACCGACGCGCCGGTGTGGACGTCCAGAGCCCAGTCGAGCATGCCCGTAAATTCCTTTTCGGTTGTCGGCGAAAGCACCGTTAAATCGGGAATGTTGGTAAAAATTGGCAAAGCGAATATTCCGAGGTGGGTTACGTCCGTAAGCCCGTCGAACGCGGAATTGTTGAGAAGAATCGTGACGTGATTGCCGTTTATGCAAACGTCGTGAGAAATCTGGTCGTAGGCTCTCTGCATAAACGTGGCGTTGGTTATTACAAGCGGTTTAACTCCGCCCTTTGCCATTCCCGACGCCATGGCGACCGCCTGCTCTTCGGCAATACCTACGTCGACAAACCGCTCGCCGAGTTTCGCTCTGTCCGCCGGAGAAAGCCCCATACACATGGGCATATTAGGCGTGACGACAACGAATTTATCGTCCTTTTCCGCTTTGTTTAAGATATACTCGCGTGTGACCGAAACGTAATTTCTGCCGCCGGCAACGAGTTTTTCGCCCGTTTCTCTGTTGAACGGCACAGTCCAGTGCCACGTCTCTTTATCCGCGACCGCGCGTTCGTAGCCTTTACCTTTAAGCGTGTTGATATGCACGACCGTGGGACGATCGATATCCTTGACCTTTTTGAAAACTTCGATAAGCGAGCCGATATCGTTGCCGTTCTTTTCGTAAATATAGTCAAGCCCGAAATCCTTGAAAATATTATGCTCCGATTTTCCGTCGCTGTTTCTGAGTTCTTCGAGGTTTTTATAAAGTCCGCCGTGCGTTTCGGAAATAGACTGCTGATTGTCGTTGACGATTATTATCAGATTTGACTTTATCTCCGATCCCGCAACGTTAAGCCCCTCGAGAGCCTCGCCGCCCGAGAGCGATCCGTCGCCGATAAGCGCGATGACGTTCCACTTTCCGTTCTGAAGTTCGCGAGCCTTGCAAAGCCCCGTGGCAAGGGAAATCGAGGTGGAAGTATGTCCCACGTTAAACAAATCATGTTCGCTTTCGGCGGGATTAGTATAACCCGAATCTTCAGAAAATCTCGCGTCGTCGATATAACCTGCTTTTCTCCCCGTGAGAATTTTATGAGTGTAACTCTGGTGCGAAACGTCGAAAACGAATTTATCCTTCGGAGAAGAGAAAACGTAGTGCATCGCGATTTCCGCCTCGACAATGCCGAAGTTCGGTCCGAAATGCCCGCCGATCTTTGTAAGGCGATTGAAAAGCGCTTCTCTGATTTCCGCGGAGAGAGTTTCGAGTTCGCCGAGCGAAAGTTTCTTCACGTCCTCCGGTCCGTTTATTCCGTTTAAAATTTCATACATAAGATTATTACCTCTTCTGTTATTCCTGTATAATCGTAATTATATATTTACACCTATATATTTACAATTATATATTTACACCCGCACGGCTTACCGGTCAAGAATTTTACGTTTATTACGCGATTTTTCTTTAAATTTTCAAATTTCGCGCAAGTCCCGCAAAAAGGGTGTTAAAACAACTTGTTTAAGTCAAAACATATCGTTTTATCGACTTATAGGCCAACTAACACATCTTATCGTATCAAAAAAAGCGAGCCTTTCCGGCTCGCCTCTAAATTACTTTTTTACAATTTTAAGCATCTCGTCAATTCTCTTTTCCATATCGGAAACGAGTTTGAATTGAGTCCTCGTTCTGTCGATATTCTGTTTTTCTCTCGTGTGGCGGAAATAAACGTCGCCGTCGAGATAATCCGTCAGAAATCTTATTCCACATTCATACGTCATCATAATCGCGCCGAGCGGCAGGTTTTCGCGTTCGACGTCCGTTATCGTATCGCCGAACACGCTGAGATACCCCTTTGAATACGTTTCGAAAAGCGACATGTTAAAAATAACCTTTTCGGTTTCGGGCGTATCTTCGAGGCAGGGATTGCAACCGAATCTTATGGAATCGCCGAAGTCGTAACAAATACTGCCCGGCATCATCGTGTCGAGATCGATAACGCAAACGGCTTTGTCGGTCGTCGTATCGATAAGGACGTTATTGAGTTTCGTGTCGTTATGAGTTACTCTCGTAGGCATATCGCCGCTATCCAGAAGGTCAACGATTTTGTTCGTTATCCCCTCGTGAGCAAGAGCGAAATCTATTTCGGGACGAACGTCCTTTGCTCTGTCGAACGCGTCCTTTTCAAGAGATTTTTTAAAATTTTCAAATCTCTTCACGGTGTTATGGAAGTTCGGAAGAACCTCGAAAAGTTGCGTACTGTCGAATCTGTCGAGAAGCATGGCGAACTTGCCGAACGCAACCGCGCTTTCGTAAAAATGTTCGGGCTTTTCGACCACGTCGTAACCCTTCGCACCTTCGATGAAAATATAAACCCTGTAATATTCGTTTTCCGCCGCTTTAAAATAAGGCTTGCCTTCCGTCGTATAAACGAGAGTTAAACTCTCTCTGTCGGGATTTCCGCCGCGTTTGATAATCTCCGCTCTGTTGAATTCCGTCACGAGTTTAATGTTGTTCATAAGTCCGTCCACGTTGGTGAACAGATTGGAATTTATTCTCTGAACGATATATCTCATTCTTTTACCGTTTTCGTCGAACACGGCAACGTAAGTTCTGTTGATAAGCCCGCTTCCGTAAGGTTCGCAGGAAATAAATTTACCTTCTATTTTAAAATGCGACAATATTTCGTTGAATTCCATTTTTCCGCCTCCGTTGAATCAACATATTTATATCACTTCGCCGCAACAAAGTCAATGGTAAAAACGTTCGCAAAAAATAAAGCGAACGTTTTTACAAGTTTTACATAATAACCGCAGAAAAAGAAATACTTGAATTATGAATATAAAAAGCGATATCGATTACAACAGAAAAGCCGTGAAAGCCATTCTCGGCAGCGACGACGTGATATTTTTCGACTTTGAAATCAGTGGCGCGGCGGCATTTTGCGCGTATGTCGATTCTATAACGGACAAAGAACTTTTAGGGTTGGAAGTGATTGCTCCGCTCTCCGCAAGCAATCCGAAAAAGAGTGCGACGAGCCTTTCTAAAACGATTACGCTCGCAAACGTTAAAACGATTGACAAAATTACGGACGCAACCGACGAAATCCTCAACGGAAACGCCGCGATTTTTATCGACGGAAAAAAGAAGTGCATAACCGTTGATCTTAAAAAATTTGAAGTGAGAGCGATTTCCGAGCCGCCGACGGGACTTGCCGTGAGAGGGCCGCGAAACGGCTTTACGGAAAGTATAAAATCAAATCTCAGCCTTGTGAGAAGGTATCTCAAATCGCCCGACGTGAAAATAGAAACTTACGAAAAGGGCAAATACACGAAAACGTCCGTCGCGCTCATATTTATCGACGGCATCGCGCGACCCGATATCGTGAAAAAAATAAGAGAGAAAATCGACGCGATAAATATCGACGGAATCCCCGACAGTTCTTACGTGGCGAAACTTTTGAGCGAAAGAAAGACCTCTCTTTTCAAACAGGTCGGTTCGACGGAACGCCCCGACGTTTTAATCGAAAGGATGCTCGAAGGTCGGATAGGCATAATCGTGGACGGCTCGCCGTTCGCTCTCACGCTCCCCTATCTTCTCATCGAAGATTTCCAAGCCGCCGAAGATTATTACATTTCGCAGTACCGCGCCAATCTCGTAAGAGCGTTACGCGTGATCGCGATTCTTTTTTCCATTCTTCTGCCTGCCGTGTTCGTTTCGTCACAACTTTTTCATCTGCAGATTATTCCGCTGAATTTTCTGTTGACGATAGTCAACGGAATAAAGGAAATACCCTTTTCGCCAAGTCTTGAAATGTTCTTCGTTCTGCTGATTTTCGAACTGTTGAACGAAACGAGCGTGAGAATGCCGAAATACGTCGGTATGGCGCTCGCGGTCGTAGGCGCGCTGGTTCTCGGCGAAACAGCCGTTAACGCCGGCATCGTTTCAACGCCCGCCATACTTATAATGGCGCTTTCCGGCATAAGCATTTACGCCATACCCGAAATCGTGGAAACGACGTCCGTTTTGCGGTTCGTTTATCTGCTGATTGCCGGTTCGCTCGGCGGCTACGGACTTATCTCGCTTACGGCTTTCATCGTGTTATATCTCTCTTCGGCCGATAATTACGGCGTGCCCTATCTCGCGCCTTATTCTCCCGTTCTGTTGAACGATTTTCAGGACGGTCTTTATATGAATAACGTAATCGGAATGACAAATCGCCCCGTAGCGCTCGGCTCGAAGAACAAAATACGGCAAAAACTGAAATAAACGGAGAAATATTATGAGTAACGACAAACTTTACGCGCGGCAAATCTGCTTTTTATTTTTAGCGTTCGCATTGCCGGTTAAACTTATCACTATGCCCGCCTTAGCGGCAAAATACGCCGCGGAGGACTTGTGGATTTCGGCGGCGATAAACTTCGCGCCCGACCTTGCAATGATTTTCGCAATATGTATGCTCGCGAGAAAGTTCGAGGGACAGACTGTTTTTGAAATAGTAGAAAACAAATTCGGAATAGCCGGAAAAACGATATTTTCGGCAACATTCGGACTTTTCTTTCTTTTTAAAGCCTATCTGCCGCTTATCGAACATCGCAATTTTATCGAAATAGCCCTCTATGAAACAACGCCCGCTCTGTGGATTTTTCTGCCCGTGTTCATTTTTTCTGCTTTTATGTCTTATAAGGGCTTACGGGGCGCGGGACGGACGGCGGACATCGCCATATGGTTCACCGTTTCGGGAATAATCGTCATAGCCGCCCTTTCGATAACCGCGGCGGACGTGACGAATCTGTTGCCGATAATCGACGTACCGCTCGGAAAAATCGCGGAAGGCAGCCTGAACACGTCGATATGGTTTTTCGACAGCCCATATCTGCTTTTGTGCCTCGGGCATTTCAAACCCGAAAAAAAACAGACGAAAAAAATAGTTTTATCCTATCTCGGAATGGCTTTGATTACGCTTGTTTATATGGCCATACTTCAAAGCGAGTTCGGCGCGCTCACCGAAAGACAGTTCTTTTCGCCGATAAAAATGGGCAAATACAGCGTTTCGGTTTCAAATATCGGCAGAATCGATTATATCGCCGTTTGCGCGATAATTTTTTCCTGCCTGTTCGGTTGCTGCCTGCCGCTTATGTTTTCGACGGTCTGCCTTGAAAACACGTTCCGATTTAAACACAGGATAATTCCCTGCCTTATCGTCAACGGGTTTATGGCGGCGATTATCGTCCTCACCGAGGATTACTACTTTCTGATAAGGCCTTTTTTTCAGAATTATCTCATTCCCGTTTTCGCGGTTTTCACGCTTGTTCCGCTTGTCGGTTTCTTTTTTAAAAACAATAAAAACGACAAAAACGGATTTGACGACGGATTAAAAAAAAGCGGCAAGCCGTTCAGAAACGACAATAAGGGACGAAAGGAGAAATCATGCGCTTTTTAAGAACTTATTTTCTGCCGATATTGATAGCGTTTTCGATGCTGCTTTTCTTCACGCACGATTTCGGGCTTATCGACATAAACCACACCGCTATCATCGTCGCGTTCGGAATAGACGTGGACGAGAACGAGAATTTCGAAATTTCAACGCAGATCGCAATTCCTCAGGCCTCGACGAGCAGTTCCTCGAACAGCGAATCGATTATTTCGGCAAAAGGAAGGACCATCGTCGAAGCGTTAGACAAAATCGCCGTAAACACGGGCTGGTATCCGCTCTTCTCGTTCTGCAATCTCATAATTCTCGGCGAAAACGCGCTTTCGGGCAACGTTATGAAAATAATTAATTACTTTATCAGAACGGACAGAATTCCCGACTCCGCCGCGCTTTGCGCCTGTGAAGGTACGGCTAAAAAACTGCTCCTTTCCAACACGCCGCTCGATTCCGTTTCGTCGTTCGCGTTGCAGAAAATTCTCGAACAGGACTACGCGAAACTCAACAGAATAGCGAACATAAACGTTAAAAATTTCGCAAACGGATATTATTCCAAATCGTCGGGCGGATATCTGCCGTTTGTTAAGGCAATCGAATCGGGCGACTCGCAGAACGCGTCGCAGAGCGGCTCGGGTGGATCCGGCGGAGGTTCGGAAGTGAGCGGCGGCTCGGGAGGAAGCGGAGGCTCGGGCAAATCCGGCGGAGAACAAACGGGCGATAAAAGCGACGTTTACGACGCGTCGTCCACGCTGTGTTTTTCCCGCGGGGAAGCGGTTTGCATGCTGACCGCCGAGGAAACGCTTCTCTTTAATTTGCGGAATAAAAACTCTATAGACACATTTATCAAACTCGATGATGCCGAAATCGACGGACAAAAAACGCCCGTCTTGGTTGAGATTGACGAAACGAATAAGAAATATGCGTTTAAATTTGAAAACGGAAAACCGATTTACGAAATCAAACTCGAACTGCAATGCCGCGTTGTGAGCGCGAATGCCGATCTGCCCGTTTCCGAACTCTTCCCTGCGGCGGAAGCGCCCGAGGAGATTCTCAGGGCGACGGAAAAGAAAATTGCCGAAACGCTGGAAAAACTTTACCGCAAACTTCAGATTGCCGACTGCGACCTGTTCGGGATTAAAAACTCGATTTACAAATTTCATTACGGAAAATTCGAGGGACTGAAAGACGACGCGCTTAAGTCGACGGTTCTGAAAACGGAAATCGTTTGCAAGACAAAATCGACCACGAGGGTATAAAATTTTTATATGTTAAAATTCGGGCGGAACGCAAATTGCGTTCCGCCCGAATAATGTTTTGGTTTATAAACTTTTTAAAGTTTACGCTTGCTTTGTAAAAGTGTTTGTACCTTGATATTCTCCGTCGTCAAATTCGACTTCAAGTTTATCGCCCTTTATAGTGCAAGTGAAATCAACACCATTCGCAGAAAATACCGCTTTACCCGCTGCATTTATTGTATAGGAAGTCGATATGTTTCCGTCCTCATTTTTAACAAGTCCTTTGCCATCGAAAATATATTTCTGACTACCTTTTACCCAAGTGCCGGCAAATGCGTCAAGTTCGGCGGGTTCTTCCGCAGGGGTGTAGGTTACAACAGTATATTCCGAACTAAATTCAGGAGCGCCGTCAGCGTCAAAACCGATGAAACACTTATGTTTCACAATAAGGTTAACGCCATCCTTAGTAACAACATAATCTGCCTCTACAGTAGAAATCGAAGATTCGGCATCGTGAGCCTTATACGTAATCTCAGTTCCGTTCCAGTTGGCTTTTGCTTTTACGGCAACCTTGTTTACAAGTACGGTCGCCTTGCCGTCCGCAACGACAATTTTAACAACGTTGTCGCCGTTTACGTAATATCCGGCAAATTCGTCGATATGGTTAACGGGAGTGTAACCTTCGGCAACCAAAACAACAGGGGTAGTCTTGGTATTGTTTACATAAACCTTGCCGTCATCATATTTAACATAAACTCCATTGTAATTATAGTTTATATCGCTAACGGTTATCGTTCCTGCAGAAGCGTCTACAGTATATTTTCCATAGTATACATAACTATCATAGTACAGCGTTGCACCGCCGAATTGATCTATAACCATAGTATACTTCGGGCTATTAGTATTGATATATTTTCCGTATTCGCCGACAACTTCCGCTTTTGCAAACGTGTTTCCCTCAGCGAGTTTTACGCCGTCTACAACCGCGCCTTCGGCATTTTTAAGAACAACTACGCCCGCGCCGTTGATAACGTAAACGTAAGTTTTAACGTCTTCGCCGTTCGTGAGGGTTGCGTTGCCGAACCCGTCGAGTTTCAAAGTTCCGAGAGTTTCGCTCGTATACTCGCCTTTCTCTTCACCCGGAGCAACAAATTTACCTTTACTGTTGACTATATACTGCTCTTCAAACGATTTTTTATTTGCCACCGCACCATTATAGAAAGTATATTTTAAGGTTACTATATTGCCGACTTTAATTTCACCGGTGACAGTCACTTCGGCATACTGACCTTTTTTATTGATTACGTAAATTACAGATTCCTGATCGTTTCCGTCACCGTCTTTATTAACTACAGTATACGCGTAAAGAGTAAAGGCGTAATTAACCTCTGATGTATCCTTAAAGAATTTGGGGTCTTTAACGTATATTTTTGCGTCAGCCGTAAGTTTTCCGCAAATAATCTTTCCGTCTTTTACTCTTACGTTCTTATACTCTGTTAAATTGCCGCCGCCGTCAACAAATTTGATAGTTAAATTAGAAGCCGTTCCGCTGACATAACTATACATTGCTGCATCAAGCGAAGAGCCACAGTTAGTAATAATGCCGTCTTCGTTTATAATAAAGCCGTCAGAATTCGTGGACTTATATGTGCCGGCAGGTATTACTCCTTTAACGGCTTTTACCGGTTCTAATACATATTTATCGGTTACCAGTTCGTCATACTCATCATAGTACTTTATACTTACAACGACACCGGTCATGGTTTTTTCAACATTGAGCCAAGTGTAACGTATAGTACCTATCCTTGCCGACAACTGACCGTCGGCATAAGTGTATTGTATCCGCTTAAAATCTTCACCGAAAGTCAACTTTCCGTCAACTACAGCAAGCATCGATTCTTTACCAGCTTCATTACAAGTCCAATATCCGGCATAATCTGCCTCAGAGGCAAAATACGAAACAAACTTCGCGCCTTTCTTAACTTCGAGTCCTGCCGTCGCTTTAACGTTGCCGTTATACCAGCCCATGAAAGCCTTGCCTTCTTCGGCTGCTGGCGCGGCGGGAATAAGAACGTCGGTCAGTTTAGCAACGCCGTCGGTAACGGGAACGTAAACCGTGATGTCGTCGAACTTGACGGAGATTTCGGTTTCAGTCCACTTCGCTTCGAAATACGCGCCTTTTTCAAACGTTGCGGAAAAATCGAATGCCGCGCCGCCGACCTGATTGAACCAACCGTCGAAATGATGATGTTCTTTAACGGGATCTTCGAGCGCGAAGTTTTCTTCGTCGATAGTTCCGTCATCCTTTAAATCAGCGACATAATAAATCTGATAATCGTTGACGAACGCAATTCTTATCTTCTTTTCGAGAGCGACGTTGTTGTAGTTAATCGTTCCGTCTGCATTTGCGGTAACTGTGATTTTATTTCCGCCGATATTGAACACAACTCCGCCTTCAACCGCTTCGTAAGAAGCGACGACGTCCGACCATCCGTTTCCGTCAACATATTCAGACGCGCCGTCCGCGGTAATCGTTACAAGATAAAGGATCTTTCCCCACGCGTCTTCAACAACGGCAGACCAATTGCCGATAAGAGCCTCGGGAATTGCAACAGGTTCTTTTACCGGAGTTTTGATTTTGTCGCTTTCGCCGCCGACAGAATAATACCAGGCTTCGGTATTATAGGAAACGCTCGCGTTAACTCCGTCGATATAGAAAGAATAACCGTTAGAAGAGGACGTGAAATCCGTTCCCTGAACGCCGTCGACAAGAACAAACGTGCTGTTAATAACGATTTTAACGCCCGCTTCCGTTTCATACGCGCCGACAAGAGCCTCTTCCCCGAACTCGACGGGCTTATCGTAAACGAGCGAAACATCTACGTTTACGGAATAATCCGCGTTGCAAATATAGTAATTATACCACATACCGAAAGAGTATGCTTCGTCGCCGAGTTTGAACGCAAGTTCACCGTTGTCATTATAAGCCACATCCGTTGCCGCCACGGCTTCTGCCGCGCCGACTTTAAGAGATACGGTTTCGCCGGTTACGGTGAGAACGTAAGCAACGGCGTTTGCGTTGCCGTCCTTGCCCTCGCCTCTCCATTCGCCGATATGCTCGGCTTTTATCGCGCTGAATTTTGCAACGTAAGTTACGTCTGCGGTTACGGCAGCGGCTGCGTCGAATTCAACCTCACCGTTGAACCAGCCGTAAAACACATAATCCGATACGGGAGCGACGGGGATATCCGCCTGAGCAACCGTTTCGCCTTCTTTAACCTCAACGCTCGCGACCTCGGTTTCGCCGTTCATAAACTTAACGGTGTATTTAACCTCGGGTGCAACGGTAGATTCGCTCGTCGTTTCTCCTGTTGTTTCGCTCGTGGTTTCGCCGGTTGTTTCGGTTCCGCTTGTCGTTTCGGTCTGACCGGCGGTTTCGGTTTCTTTCACCGTTTCGCTGTTACTTTCCGAATTGCCCGCGTGAGTTCCGCACGAAGCAAGACCGGCAAAAGCGAAAAACGCAAGCATTACGATCAGAATCAATAAAACCGATTTTTTCTTTGCCATAATGTTTCTCCTATATAAAAATTTTTTAACTCCGCGCCGAAAAGCACGGAGTTTTTATCTTGTCCTTACATATTATACAACTAAAAACGCATAACCGTCAAACAATTCTCACAAAATTGCACTGATTTTCTATCGATTTTTCCTATAAAAGCCATAATTTTGACTTATATCGTCGGTTTTGATTAATAATTATTCATTTATGCTGTATAATATTCATTTCAGAGAAGATTCGCCGACGTAGCGCGACAAATCTTCCCCGTCATACTTATGCCTTTTTAAGATCGGAACAACTGCTGTTATATTCGTCGGAATAATCCTGAACGAAAAGAATGTTTGCGCTCATCACTTCGTTTTTGGCGTCCCACGTTAATGTGATTACGTAGGATTTGTCGGCGGTTTTTCCGACAATCTGCGATTTTGTGATATCGTATTCCGCAACCAGAGTCACTTCGCCGTATTTCATCGTACCGTTCGCTTCGATAATTATCGTGCGCGTGCCGGCATTGAAACCGATGAAGTTGCCGGTCCAGGAACCGACGAACATTGCAGGAATGATTTCCTCAACCTCGCCGCCGCGGGTGAGAACGACCGCTTCCGTTCCGTAAGTCAAAGTTTTTGTGCTTATCGCGAAAACATAATTTACTCCGTTCGCTTTGAACGCGACTTTATCGTTTCCGTCGTAAATCGAAGAGAAAGGAACACCTTTTACGCTTCCTGTAAGGTCCTGCTTAAGGTTGAAAACGATAGCCGTTCCGTCCGATTCCGCGCCGTTATAAGTTCCGGCAACGCCATCGGGAAGCGAGGGGAGGTCGGTCGTACCGGTATAACCGTCCTTGATATGAATCACGATGCCGAACGTTTTGTCGAAGTCCTTGCAATAAGCGAGTTGTCCGTCGTAATAGAAGTTGAACTCGACTTTATAATGCTCGTTGAATTCGCAATAGATTCCTGTTGCCGTTTCGGTGTAAGTAACCCAGCCGCTTTGTTTGCCCCAATTGAAATTATAAGTTCCGTCGTCGGTTCTGTACATATACGCGACATGCCCGTAACCGTCCAGAAGAAGCCTGTTGTACTTCTGAGATGCGCCGTCCTCGTTTTCTTTGTAAGAATACCAGACTCCCTGATGATTGTCGGGAGCGACGAGCGTGACCGCGCCGTTTGCGGCTTTTGCCGCGGCGTAATCGAAACCGATGATGGAATCGTCATCGAAAACGACAACGACGAATTTATCGTAAACGTAATACTTACCCGTTTTGTCGCCTGTTACGTCTTTGATTCCGTCCAGCGAGAAAGACGTTCCGTTATAAGTGTAATCGCCCTCTTCTGCGCCGAGCGGTTCGAGAACGTAGCCTCTGTTATTTTTATCCGTCACGCTCAATTTTACTCTGTAATCGACGCCGTTAATCGTAACTCTTTCGCCGTTCGCGAATCCCCGTTCGGCTATTATGACCGCATCGGTGACAACCGCGCCGTCTTTGACGAGATAATGGTTCTTATCGTTGACGGCAACGAATTCGTTCACGTTGTAATTAACCATATACGCGACGAGTTCGCCGTCCGCACAAGGCGTGAGGATAGTTTTTATTTTGGAGCCGCTTCCTATTCCTCTGTTGATCGCTCCGTAGAAGAAATTACGCGTTTCGTCGTATCTGATCGTCGTATAGTAGCCTTCGAGAGCAATTCTGAACAAATTACCGAAAACGTAATATTCGCCGGGCGTAGTGCTGTATTTGCTCGAATATTCGATTTTACCGTCCGCGAAAAATTCGATGACGTAGTTTGACTGGATCGCGTCGTTGTCGGACGAAATCGTCAGATAGGGGAAATAATATTTGCCGACGTATTTTTCACCCTTATGATCGGTGTTTACGGGCCTTGCGAAATTACTCTTTATCGAATAGCCCTTGCTGCCGACAAAATCTACGTCCAAAGTTCCGTCGTTTTTAATCGTCATTTTCATCGACGAGAAATAGTCGCTCAACTTTCCGTCGATAACAACTTCGTCGCCTTTAATGGTGTAAGAAGCGGAAACACCGTCGTTGTTGCGGACGTTATCGGAATACAAAGTTATCTTATCGTCGCTGAACACGAACGTATCGCCGTCGTTGTTGAAATACTGACCGAATACTTTGATATTATCCTTCTTGGTGAAAGTGTAATTTACGGTTGCGGACATTCCGTGCTCTATGGAGAAACTTATAGTCTTGGAAGTGCTATTGAACGCCCCCGCGATTTCGCCGTAGTTATTGAAGAAATTAAGAAGAAGGTGAGTTCCGTCGTATTTATAAGTTCCGTTGATGATGCCGGTAGAAACCCATTGAAGAGTTCCGTTATCGTAAAGAGCGAGTATGCCCGCGTCCGACTCTCCGTGATATTCCGCTTTGCCTTTGAACGTGCCGGCAACTTCGGCGGAATCGCCGTACTGAGCGTCGAGGCGCATATCCTTAACCACGGGAACGTAATAACGATATCTCGTGCCGGACTGCCAGCCCCAATCGAAGAAAAGAAGAGTGTCGATCGGGTCGCCGTCGTCAAGCAAACCGATAATCGAAAATCCCGTATCGGTGTACGGCTTCTCTATTTCTTTAACAAGCGTATCGTTTGCGTAAAGAGAAAGTTTATAAGAACCCGACTTTTTGTCGTAATCCGCAGGCGAAATTTTTCCGTCCGCGAAATTCCATTCGTCCGCGTCGAATCCGAGATTGTTTACGAACCAGTCTTTATTGACTTTCGCTTTATCGATTTTCGTACCGGCAGAATTGAGATTGTCGTAAGATGCGGATCTGACGACGCCCGAATGGAAAGCGTTTTCCGCGGCAACGCCGGCTGTGTATCCCATATCGTAATCGTCGGCGTAACTATAACCGAATATGCCGCCGGCGTAAGATTTGTAAAAACTCGAAGAAGCCTGAACGCCCGCTATGTTGCCCGCGGAATAAGAATCGAGAACGATCATATCGTTTCTTGCGGAGCCGACGATTCCGCCTGCGTAAGAAACGTCTTTCGCGGTCGCTCTGACGCTTGCGTAATTCACGCAGTTGACTATACTTACGTTTGAACCGCTGTTATAACCGACGATTCCGCCGACAAACTGACCGCCGTACACTTTACCGTCCGACACGCAGTTGACGATTGCCACCGCGCCCTTCGTGCAGGAAACCGTTCCGACGATTCCGCCGTTGGAAGCGACTTCGAGTTTGCTGTCTTCCGTGCCGTCGAACTTGCCGACGATCGTTTCGACCGCCGCGCGGCAGTTACGGACGTACGCTATATAAGCCATCTCTTTGTCGTAAACTTCGAGTTCTCCCGCGACTCCGCCGATATGCGCGACGTTCTTGGTCAGAAGTCTGGTTTCGACGGTTCCGCTCGTTTTAACGTTGACGAAATTAGTGAGAACGGCATAACCGACCGCTCCGCCGATATACGCGCCGATCGTGCTTTCGCCCGAAATGGACTCGACGACGTATTTTACGTCTTCGAGCGTAAGGTCGTATACGTTAGCCCTATTCGTATACCCGAACAAGCCGACGTAACCCACCGACATACGCAAAGTCTGGGTTATGGTAAGGTTGGATATTTTATGTCCGTTTCCGTCGAAAGAGCCTCTGAAACCGCCTTTGACTTCCGTCGTTCCGTCATCATTTTCAACGGTAACGGGTTTGCCCGCCGAAACGTATTTTTCATCCGCCATATCGATATCGTTTTCGAGGCGGAAGAACGACGAAGCGTATTCGCCGTCATCGTCGGGGTTGTTTATTCTGTCGGCAAAATCGAGAAGATCGTCCGCAGTTTTTATAAGATAAGGATTTTCTTTCGTGCCGTTCCCTTTAGGATCGACGACTGAAGTCTGTTGAGAATCCGATTCGGTCGGCTGTCCGGTTTCCGACACGGATTCGGACGCAGAATCGGGCACGGACTGGGAATCGCCCTTCTTTCCGCACGACGAGAACGCAAGCGACGTTAAAATCGCCAGCGCGATCGTCAGAATAAGTAATAATTTCTTTTTCATGATTGCTCCTGTTTATTCGGATATTTCCGAAAGATATACGACGGACGTTTCGCTTTTGAACGCCTTTGCGCCGTCGGTTTTTGTTCCTGATATCTTGTACTTTTTGACGAGAACGTCCTCTTCGCCCGATCTGTCTACTTCGTAAGCGAAAAGTTCGCCGTTCTCTTCTTTATAAACGTAAACGTATTCGATTTCTTCCTTTTCTCCGTCGAAATCCTCTATTACGGTGAGCGTCATATACGCGTAAGTATACTCGGATTTGCTTCTGCCGTCGAAACTGACGGTCGAGCCGTCGTCAGCGACGTAAACGCCCTGATATCCGTCGGGAACGGTAAGCACGCCGATCGTCTTCAACGAAGAATCGACTATCGCGAGAGTGTTCTCGTCGACGTAATAGATGAAATAAAGGAACGTTCCGTCTACTCTCAACCTTACGTAATTTTCGTCGACGTAAGTTATCTCGACTTCAAGATCGGCGAACATACCTTTGGCTGTGCCGGTCATATCCATATTTTCGGTGGAATAGAAGAACATATCGTCCGAAATGAGATATTTTTTGCCGATCGCGCGGTGATATAATCCGACGTTTTCGGTGACGACTTCGCCGTTTTTGCTGACGGTGGTTTTCGTTACGCCGTTCGTGGTTTCAAACACGAATTTATAAAGTTCGGCAGAGCCGTCAGCGATTATTGCCGTGATGGAGTTTTCGCTTTCGGTAACGGTGTAATCGTATTCGGTTACCGCTCCGTTCGCCGTAACTTTGGCTTTGCCGAGTCCGACGGGGCTTTTGCCGTTGAACTCGATTATATCGTCGCCCACGTGATACTTATAAAGGCTCACTTCGTCGGGAGATTTGCAAACTTTTTCGTCGATGAGGACGTCGTTTCCGCTGAGTTTCACGGCGTAAGTTTTACCGTTATACGTAAACGATGCGGTTGCATTCGCTCTGTCGTAATGATATTTAACGTCCGTCGAAACGCCGTTTTCGATTACGGAAACGCTGCCTATCGCCTTCCACGTTCTACCGTCGGAAAGCGCGAAATCGATATTGTACTCGCCGAGTCCGTTGAACACGTACTGCGTTCCGTCGGAAGAATTCCACGTACCTTTGAACGGGTCTTCGTAACACATATTGAAGTCGTCCACGAGCATACCGGTTTCGGCGTAATAACCGACCATATAAAGAAGGGTTGAGTTGTCCTGCTTGCTCGTCACTTCGTTGAACATTCCGTATAATCTCGTGCGGTAGTACATAGTGACGGAAATTACGTCCTTTCCGATTTTAGATTCATACGATTTTTCGGCGATATAAGTGAAATCCACGTTATTGGAATCTCTGCCGTGGCCGTAACCGTCCTTGCCTATTCCGTAAAGAACCATGGTATAATTGAGCAACGTTTCCTTCCACACGCCGATATAACTTCCCTCTCTGCCGTAAACGGTTTCCGTTCCGTTATCGGTTACGACGAGAAGTCCGCTATCGTTGAACGCGGCGGTCATTCCGCCGAACGAAACCGCATCTCCGTTTATTTCGTAAGAATAAGTTCCGCCGTTATACTTCACTTCGCCCTTGCCGTCGAATTCTATCGTTTTGCGGTTCGCGAAGCCTGTTTCCCAAAGTCCTTTATAAATATCGGTTTTGGAAATCGTAAAATCGAATTTCGAGGACTGCATCGTTTTGCCGTCCGAAGAAATGCTCGCGCTGCCCGATTCCGAGCCCATTTTTATCGTTACGGAGTTTCCGTTGCACGAATAAGTAAATTCGGAATAATCGCCGTCCGCATCGGTTATAGATCCCGTGCCGTCGGAAAGAAAACTATAAACGGAGCCGTCGGACGCATACCAATTGCCCATCGCTTTGTTGAGTTTGTTCGCCGTTGCCGCGTTGTCGGGCTTCGCGAAGAAAACCGTGTCGTAAATTTCGAGTTTATCGCCGACGATATCGCAATAATAGTCTGCGGTGAGATCATATTTTTTCGTGTCGATGTCGGGATATCTGATATAAGCGAAATATCCGTCTTTTATGAGGATTTTTTCGCCGTTATAGACGTACATATAACTCGCGACGATACCGTCGTAAATCATAGTCATTTTGCCGTTATCGTCAAATACGAGTTGAATTTCGATATTTCTTACATCGCCCGACTTCGACGCCTTTATCGTGAGATAATATTCGCCCTCAACGTCCGCATAATCGGCAAACCCGACGTATATATCGACGTCGTTCGTGAGAAGATAGCAGGAAGGAACTCTTTCGGTGAGTTCTTTGTCGAAGAAATATCCGTAAGAGATTCGTCCGTTATCCGCGGTGAAGGTGTTCATTCCCGTTCCGTCGTAAACAACGTATACCGGCAAAACTCCGTTCGCGGTAACCGTGTCCTCGGTGAGCGTGAGCGGCTTGCCGTCCTTATCGGATTTCGTCACTTCCGTGCCGAATATGAAGCGGGCGTGAATACTCTGCTCGGCGGTTTCGTCGTATAAAGGAACGATTTTTCCGTTATCCGTCTGCCAGTCGGCTTTGTTCCAGCCGGCGAGCTCGCAAACCTTGCCGAGGTTTTTAAGGTCGTAAGAAGTTCCGTTTTGATCAAACGATCCGCTCTCCGCGTTGTAAACGTTCTTAACAACCGCTTTTCTCGAGTCTACGCCCATCTGAGCGTCGTTGAAAACAAGTCCGCAGACTTCGCTCTTCTCGCCTTCCGTTCCGGAAGAAAAAGCGCACGTAAGTTTAGCCGCGGAAACGCAATGCGTTGCCGAAGTTTCGTTATCCGCTCTTCCGCAAATAGCGCCCGCGATCGATTCTTTCTGATTGATGAGCGCGCTGATTTTTCCGCTTACGTAACAGTTGGCGAGGGAAGATTTCTCTCTGAGATAACCGACGATACCGCCCGCGTTCTGAATTTTGCCGCTTATTTCGCCGTTGAACGAACAGTTGTAAACCGAAGCCGCGACCGCCGCCGACGCGCCGAAAGACGCGCCCGCGATTCCGCCGACGTTATAAAGCGGATAATCTCCGGAAGAGGAAAGCGTTCCGTCCACGCGGCAATAAGAAATCGAAGCCGTGTAATCGGGAGCGTAACTCTGCATAAATCCGCAGATTCCGCCGAGGTGAAGAGCCATATTCTCTTCGTTTATCGTGTTGACCACGCTGTAACTGCCGCTGAAACCGCAGTTGATTATATCCGAACCGATATTGTAAGAAACAATGCCGCCGGCGATATAATTGAGTTTGGACGACGTTTCGAGAACGATATCGTTTTTAACGTTCAGATTTTCGAGCGTTGCGGTGACGATATAACCGAACAACCCGGCATAGCCGTTTTCGGCGTTGATGTTGAAATCGGAAAGAGTGTGTCCGTTTCCGTTAAAATTCCCGGAGAAATACAAATTTGCGTTGTCTGCAACCGGATCGAGCGTTTCGCCGTTGAAATCGATGTCGGAAGTCAGTTCGATATACGCTTCCTTATATTTGTCCGAACCGCTGTTAATGCTGTCCGTGAATGTTTTGAATTGAGAAGCGTTCGCAATTTTATAAGGACTTTTAATCGTTCCCATACCTTTTATCACGGAATCCGCTCTCGTAAGCCCTTCAACGGAAACCGTTACCGAACTTTGCGCCACGAACGAATATTTGCCGGCGGCGTCGGGAGTGAGAACCGAGTTGCCCGCCTTTACCGCCGGAGAACCCTCGTAATAAGGCGATACGCGCAAGCCGAACGACACGGTCGTTCCCTTTTTCACGTTTCTCGGAATGCTTCCGTCGAACAAAAACTCCGCGTAACTTTCGTCCTGCCACCTGATTCTTACCGTTTCGTCGGGATTGTCCGGATTGTCCTGTCCGCCCTTTTCTTTCCATTCGGCTACGAGCGTTATATCTTCCGTTACGGGCGTAGAGAAAACGTAATACCCGTCCGCGCCGTTCTGTTTCCAGCCGATGAATTCAAAACCCTCTTTCGTCGGAACGCCCGGTTCGGCGACCGCTTCGCCTTTATTGACTTCGACTACGCTGTCGCTCATACCGTTGCCGTAAGAAAAAGTCACTTTCAACTTCTTCCCGCAACCCGTACAAGCGAGCGCGGCGACGCACAATATAACGGTCAATAACGCTATCAATATCTTTTTATCTGACCTGTGTTTAATCATAATGCTCCTTGTTTCGTTTGTTCCGGACAAAATTCAGACCGACCTTGCCCGTCCGCAAATTTGCTTACTTCATCCCCGATAAAATCTCTGCCTTACTTTTTGAAAAACTTTTTGATTTTCTTTTCTTCGGCTTCCTTTAAGGCGCGTTCTTCCTCTTCTTTTTGTTTCACGAGAAGTTCGTCGTAATAAGCGGCGTTACCCATAACTTCTTCGTCGTACTTATGGCAAGCCACCATATGTCCGCCGCCTGCGTCGCGGAACTCGGGTTCAAGCAACTTGCACGCGCTCATACACTCGTTGCAACGGGTGTGGAATTTGCATCCCTTGGGCGGGTTTGCCGGCGAAGGAATGTCGCCCTGCAAAACGATTCTCCTGATCTTCGTTTCGGGATCCGGAATCGGAATCGCCGAAAACAACGCCTTCGTGTAAGGATGAAGCGGGTTATCGAACATTTCTCTCTTCGAGCCGTATTCGACCATATTGCCGAGATACATAACGCCCACTTCGTCCGAAATATGCTCCACGACCGAAAGATCGTGCGAGATAAATATATATGAAAGGCGTTCCGTTTCCTGAAGGTCCTTAAATAAGTTGATTATCTGAGCCTGAATGGAAACGTCGAGAGCCGAAACGGGTTCGTCGCAGATGACGAGTTTCGGCTTTAACGCGAGCGCCTTCGCTATGCAGATACGCTGTCTTTGTCCGCCAGAGAATTCGTGCGGGTATCTGTCGAAATAATGCGGCTGAAGTCCGCATTTTTTCATTATGTCTACGATATAATCCTTATATTCCGATTCGGGAACGATCTTGTGAACTTTGACCGCCTCTCCGACGATCTCGCCGACCGTCATTCTCGGCGAAAGCGACGAATAAGGATCCTGGAAAATCATCTGAAAATTCGGGCGGACTTTTCTGAGAGCCTCGCCTTTAAGTTTTTCTATGTGCTGACCTTCAAAGACTATCTCGCCGTCCGTGGGTTCGTAAAGCCTGAGTATCGTTCTTCCGAGCGTGGTTTTTCCGCAACCGGATTCTCCGACTATGCCTATCGTCTGCCCCTCTCTGAGCCTGAGCGAAACTCCGTCCACCGCTTTGAGATAAACCGTGTTCTTCTTCATAAGGCTCTTGGATATCGGGAAATATTCTTTGAGATTGTTGACTTCGAGAATGTATTTCTCTTCTCCGCCTTTTACGGCAACGTTATCAGCCATTGCTGAGCCCCTCCTTTAACGCGAGATAACACGCGACGTAATGCGTGGGCGAAACCTGCACCATCGGCGGATAACCGTTTTTGCACACGTTGCATTTCATATTGCACCTGTCCTTGAAATAGCAGGTTGAAGGCATATTCACGGGGTTTGGCACGTTGCCGGGGATACTGTAAAGCCTGTCGACCTCTTTCCCGACGACGGGTTTGCTCTTCTGAAGCCCTATCGTGTAAGGGTGCATCGGGTTCTTGAATATCTCCGTAACCGTACCCTTTTCCACGACTCTGCCCGCGTACATAACCACGACGTAATCGACCATTTCGGCGATAACGCCGAGATCGTGCGTGATGAGCATTATGCTTCCGCTGATTTTCTCCTTAACGTCGCGGAGAAGATCGAATATCTGCGCCTGAATGGTGACGTCGAGCGCGGTTGTCGGTTCGTCCGCTATAATGAGTTTCGGGTTGCAGCAAAGAGCCATGGCTATCATAACCCTCTGACGCATACCGCCCGAAAGTTCGTGCGGGTAAGATTTGTAAACGTGTTCGGGCATCGCTATGCCGACGAGGCGAAGCATTTCGAGGCTTCTTTCCTTTGCGGCGATTTTGTCCGCGCCGTCCACGTGAAGCAACGTCACTTCGTCGAGTTGGTTGCCTATAGTGAATACGGGATTAAGCGAGGTCATCGGCTCCTGAAAGATCATCGCGATTTCTCTGCCGCGTATTTTCGACATTTCCGACAGCGGCATTTTCGCTATATCCACAACTTCGTCGTGTTCCTCGAAAACCTTTCTGAAACGCGGTTTGCCTTTTCCGTCCACCGACTGTTTCGTTATGGGTTTTCCGTCATCGCCGACAACGACGTTTCCGTTTTCATCCCTGACTTCTTCCATAATCGGCTCTTCGCCGACGGGAGTTTTAACCGTGGAACGGAAACGTATGCTTCCGTCGACGATTTGCCCCATAGGCCCCTGAACAAGCTGCATAAGCGACAAACTCGTGACCGACTTTCCGCAACCGGACTCGCCGACCACGCCAACCGTGGAACCCGCGGGGATATCGAACGACACGCCGTTGACAGCCTTAACCACGCCGCTGTCCGTATAGAAGTATGTGTGAAGATTATCGAATTCGACGATATTTCTGTCGTCCTTCATCCGGGTTATATAATCCGATTTTTTATAAGCCGCTCTTTTCTTTTTGAGAATCTTTATTTCTTTCGCATTTTCTTTCGCGATGTTTCTCGATTCCCTGGCGGATATATAGTGTTTTTTATCTTCCATTTTATCACCTCATCGCCTTGGGATCGTAAGCGTCGCGCAAGCCGTCGCCGACAAAGTTAAACGCGAGAACGGCGAGAACTATGCAGATACCCGGAGAAATCCAGAGATTGGGATAATTTCTGAGCGTGGTGTTGTTCGCCGCCGCGTTGATCATGTTGCCCCAGGTTGCGTATTCTGCCGGCAAGCCTATTCCGAGATAGCCGAGCGTGGCTTCGGTGAGAATGATTCCGCCGAGTCCGAGCGTCATCGAAACGATGAGTTGCGGCATTACGTTCGGGATAAGATGTTTGAAAATCTTTCTGCCGACGGGAAGTCCGCTCGCCTCCGCGCTGAGCATAAAGTCCTGCTCTCTGAGCGAAAGAATCTGACCTCTTACGAGCCTTGCCGTTCCCGCCCAGCCGAATACCGTGAGCATTGCCATAAGTATATACAATTTCGCGGGACCGGTGACGTCTTTCGCGTCCAAAGCGACGCCGATAATCATCATCATCGGGAGCGTGGGGACGCAGTTGAAAATATCGACTATTCTCATTATAACCTGGTCTACCCAGCCGCCGAAATAGCCCGCAAGTCCGCCTAAAAACACGCCTAAAAGCGTTTCGAGAATTATTACGACGAAACCGACCGTAAGCGAAACTCTGCCGCCGTACATAAGCCTTGAAAACACGTCGTAACCCTTATCGTCCGTGCCGAGAAGATGCGAAAGCGAGGGCTTAAGATAGTTACTCGGTTCGGAATAAGTGATTATATAAACGGGCATATCGCCGTAAACGGGGCTTTCGACCTCTTTGCAATACTCTTCTACAACCGCCTGCGATTCGTCGGGCGTGCGTTCGCCCCAGATGAATCCGAACGGAAGAAGAGGACCTAAAAACGAAAAGATAAACAACACCACGAGCATTATAAGCCCCGTCATGGATAATTTTGAACGGAAAAATCTCTTTAAAACGAGTATCCCCGGGCTGAGAGTTCTGCTTGTTATTTCTTCCGTGCTTATCTCGTTTTCCTCTTCGTATTCGCCGAACGCGTTTTCCTCGGAAACGATTTTCTTAAGTTCTTCCTCGCTTGCCGCGGAAAGTTCCGCTATTCTTCTGCGTTCGCCGAAAAGAGTATCGGTAGGATTGTCGATAACTGTTTTTTCTTTATTCTCTTCCATACCTCTCTCCTTTATCTGCCGAGTTTTACTCTCGGGTCGACGACCGCGTACATCAGATCGCTCAAAAGCGTTCCGACAACCGTTAAAACCGCGATGAACATGTTGTAACCCATTATGAACGGGATATCCGCCACGACGAGAGCGTCGTATGCGAGTTTACCGATACCCGGAATACTGAAAACCGTTTCGGTTATCATCGCCCCGCCGAACAAACTCGGCAGAATTCCCGCCATCATCGTTACGAGCGGAATCATAGTATTCCTGAAAACGTGTTTATAAATTACTTTGTGTTCGCTGAGCCCTTTTGCGCGCGCCGTTCTTACGTAGTCCGCTTTTAACGCTTCGAGAGTGTTCGTTCTCGTGTAACGCATGAGCGAGCCGACGGACAGAATGACGAGAACCGACATGGGCAAAACCATATGCCAGAGGTTATCGCCGAATCTGACGAGCCAGGAAGCGTCCTTGGGGATAGACGACGAAGCGATACCGCCGACTTCGAACCAGCCGAGATCTACCGCGAAAACCTTGATCGCGAGCGCGGCAAGGAAGAACGTGGGGAGCGATATGCCTATCATCGCGAGAACCGTGACGGTATAGTCCACCACGCCGTATTGATTGACGGCGGCTTTGATTCCGAGCGGAATCGCAATGAGAAATTGCAGAATAGTTGCGATAAAGGCTATCGCGAACGATATTCCCATATTCTGAGTTATAACGTCCTGAACGGGGCGTTTATACTTGAACGACATTCCGAGGTCGCCTTTGAGCATATTGCCGAGCCATTTGAAATAGCCGCCTAAAACCGCGCCGAATTTATCGAAAAATCCCGCCAGACGATAGTTGACTTTACCTTCGATTTCGCCGAGTTTGTTTTCGGTAAAAACTATGTTTCTGATCGTTTTGAAGTCGTTTTCGTCATCGGTTACGATTTTATAAGTACCGGATTCCACAACCGTGAGAACTTCGTCGATCGTTATAAGGCGATCATCGTCGCTCTCCTTCCCCGATTCGCCGTCGTTGTCCACAGCCGCGCCCTTACTCTGAACTTTGCAGACAGAGTAAGTTCCGTCGGCATTTAAAATAAGCCTCGTGTTTTTACTTCCGTCGAAGTCGCCTGCATACCACTCCGCAAAAGTCTTTATGCCGAGCGTTACGTCCTCTTCGTAAGTGACTTGTTTCGTGTTTTTGGTAAAAGTTTTGCCGGCAAAAGAACTGCCCTCGCCCATTTCTATTTTCAAATAGGCGTCCGGCATGGACAAACCGTATAATTCCTTTATACGGTCTACGTCCTCCTGCTTCATCGTGCCTTGCTGCACTGCCGAAGAATACTGATTATCAACGTAATCGGTGGGCATAAACCTCGCGAGAGCGTAAATGATGACCGAAACTCCGAACAGGATCAGCACGGCAAGAAGTAATCTTTTTACCACGTATTTTAACATATCCATATATACTGCGTCCTGCCGCGGCGGCGGGTTAATCGCCGCCGCGTGTAAAATTTATAGTGTTGCCCGTTCTGACGAGCGTTTTTTATTACAGGTAATTCAACTCCCAGATTCTCGAAATAAGTCCGTTATAAGGCGAACGTTCGTTTTCGGGCGTCATCGTCTTTACGTCGAGAACGTTTTTGTTATAAGCCATCATATCTTTTCTCTGGTACGTCGGGAATTCTACCGCGAGTTCCATGATCTTGTTGAGAGCGTTGGCGTAAATTCTCTTTCTTTCGTTTTCGTCGATCGTCGCTCTGCCCGCGTCGATAAGTTCGCTGAGGTCGGTTATGATCTGATATTCCTGCTTATACGCGCCGTTTTTACCGCTCTTGATCTGCTTATATCCCCAGTTAGAAGTGGAACTTGCCTGAGAATCGATATGGTAAACCTGATACATATCCGGGTCGATCGTGGACGACCATGCCGCCGCCCATACGGCAAGTTTGCCGGAAGAAAGATCGCTGAGCGCGGTCTGCGAAGTTACGACCTTGACGTCGAAGCCCGCTCTGTTGAGAATGGACTGAGCCCTGAGGAACATTTTATACGCCGGATGGTCGGTGGAGCCGCCCGCTATCGTAAGTTTATAGTTAAGCGTATCCGTTCCGAATCCCGCGATATCCTTTTCGTAAACGCCGTTGCTGTTCTTGGTGTAACCCGCCGCTTTGACGAGCGCCTCGATTTCGCTGCCGGTGCTGTCGTACTTGTAATCTTTCTTTTTCCCGTTTTCGTCCGTATATTCGTAAACGCCGACTCCTCTGGGGTAAGCCCAACTGTTGGTGGACATAGGTCTTCTGATTATTTCGGCAAGACCGCCCTGATAATAGTCGTTTACGATAATGCTCGTGTCGAACGCCTTCATTATCGCTCTTCTTACGTTGATATTCGGAACGAAACGAGGGTTGACGCCCACGTAGCCGTAACCGCTCGTGGATATTTCGACGTGACCGACGCTCGAGGAATCCGCGTATTTTATGTTATCCTGCGTTGCGCTCGGCTCGCCGTAATCGACGTTGTTCTGCTTGATTGCGTTTATGATCTGGTCGGACTCTACGACCTTATAAGTTACGTATTTGATTTTCGCGTTGGAAAGCCCCGAACCTACTGTTTCAAAATAGGGGTTGCGGACGTAATAAATCATGTTGTTGTTGAAGAACGCGCTCGCCGACGACTTTTCGTTACCGCTTTCGTCGGAAGCCATATAACAACCCGCGCCTACCGGCAAGCCCACTTTATCTCTTCCGTTGACGACATCGGTCATAAAAGTACTGTTACCGAATTCAAGACCGAACTCGCCTTTGCTCGCGTCGAAAGACGCGATGTAATCCTTCGTTACGCCCGTTTCGGGGTTAGTCCAGGAATGAGTCGAATAATAGTGCATGGGAGCGACCGTGAAAGCGAAGTTATAAATCGCCTTGGGGTCTACGCCGTTGATTTTTATCGTAAGAACGTCGTACTCGCCGTCAAGTTTCTTGCCGTTGAACGCGGACGATTCCTTACGCGTGGTTATTCCCGAAATGGTAGGCACAACCTTTTCGCTCTTGGCAAAATATTCGGTTTTCGCTTCCTGCGTGAACAAATCGGAAATCGTCGTCGCGGTCGCCCAGTAGTTAACTATGTTGTAGAAGTTATCGCCCTTGGTTCTGGTGAGATCGTACTCCCCTTCTTTATTCCTGGGGAAATAGTTTTCGTGTACGCTGTTTATGCAGTACTCCTTTATCGCGTTTTCCTTGCTCAATTCGGGATGTTCGTCGATATACGGCTTAATTTCGTCCTCATAGCAAGCATTCGCTTCTTCTTCGTTCAACTTATAATTTCCGTCGGCGTCTTTCAGGGGATATCCGGGTTTTTCGGGGTTTTCCTGAAGGAAATTGCTGTATCCGCCGTCGTTATAAAGGAATATCTGCCAGACTTCGGTGAAATTCCAGTCCTTATAAGATTCCTTGTCTATACTGTTCCAGTCCGTCGTAAGTTCTTCCTTGAACTTTTCCGCAACCGTTTCGAAATCCTTTTTGGCGGAAGCCTTCTTCTCGTCGCTCCAGTCGCCTACGTAATCGGGTCTTTCGTCGTTGGGAGTCTGCGCGTAATTGTAGCGGACAAAGTCCACAAGATCGCCGATACGTTGATTTGCTTCGCCGATGAATTGTTCCTCGAAAGCCGATTCGTCGCCTACCTGTTCGCTCTGCTGACGATAGCTTTTAAGTCCGACTATATCGGTCGAATAAATAGTGGCGGAACCGGAGTAAGAGGGATCGAGATAAACGTAAAGGTTGAAAAGAACGTCCTTTATCGTAAGAGGCTCGCCGTCCGAGAACTTTATTCCGTTTTTGATGAGAAATTCGTAAGTCGTGTAAGCGCCTTCGGTTTTGGACGTGTAATCCTTGGCAACCGTAGGTTCGTTTTCACCGCAGACGATTTTGCCCTGAGAATCGGTGCTGAGCATTCCGATCTGAGTAAGTCCCGTTATCGACGAATCGTATGCCGACGAAGAGAAATACGGGTTGAAAACGCCGTCCGGCGCAGAAATACTCATCGTGAACGTGCGTGTTTCGGGATCGTTCGCCTGCGGCTTGTTAGTCGAGCAGGCGACAATGATTCCCACCGTTCCGCCGACGGCGACAACGCACGCGAGAATGATTGCGATCAGTTTCTTTGAAAGTTTCATTTTTGCTCCTTCTAAGGGGTTTTGTTTGCGCGAGCAAACAAAAAGGGTACCCTTTCAATTTTTCTTGTTCTTTATTCTTTAATATTAATTGTTGCCTATCTTTTTTTCTTTGGTTTTAACGCCCGCATAATCGCAGTTTTCGGTCGCCGCCGATCCTTCCGCGATCCATTCGTAAACGCTCGACGTAACGTTTGAACCGTAGTCGTAATAAAGCGTTCCGTCAACGGTTACGTTTGAAATTTTCGCCCCTTCTTTCGCCGAGTAAGCAAAGAAGCCGGCTTTGAATTCTCCGCTCGAAAATGCGACTTTGAATTCTATCGTCGCGTTTTCGATAACGAGATCGTGAACGTAAGCGTTCTGCCCCAACTCGCCGAAAATACCCGCGCCGAAGTTTCTTCTGTCGCAAACTCTCTTGAGCGTTATTCCCGAAATCTTATGACCGTTTCCGTTGAATTCGGCGTTATAATCGCCGTAAACCCACTCGGCAGACGAGAAATCGAGATCCTTGGTAAGGTAGATATTGCCGCCTTTTGCGAGCGCTTTTATAAGAGCCTCCTCGCTGTCGACGATATTCCAGTTTCCTTCGATGAACTTAACGAAAACCGTTATATCATCCGTCGCCACCGTACAAGGCCATGCAAAATCGATCGTACATTCCGCGTCGGAATAATATCCGAACAGCGTGTATCCTTCTTTCTCGGGAGCAAGAACGGTGGGCTTTTTCAGAACCGTCCCGGGCATCTCGGGATTGGAATCGAGAATCGCCGCCTCGTTAAGCGGATCTGCGGCGTCGTACAGGTCTGCGTCGATATATCTCATGATAGCCGTCCTGACAAAGTTGGCGTAAAGCGTCATATTGCCGTTTACACGCATCGAAGCGAAATCCCATTTTGTATCGAGAACCGCTCTGCCCGTTTCCTCGTTCTTAATCACGTTGCCGTCGGCGTCCGTTTTGGCGATATACCACCCTTCGAGATAATAACCGGGGACTTCGCCTTTACGGAAGTTTTCGTTATCGCCGGGCTGAATACCCACGAGCGAACCTTCCAGCACGCCTAAATACTGATTTTTGCAGTTGGACTCCGTTTTTCCCGTGTTATAATCGAAAGTTACGAGATAATCGTATTTTTTAACCGACTCGCCTTCGCCGCACGAGCATAATGCAAAACAGCATATGCTCGCAAGGGCGCAAAGCAGCGCGATAAAAGCGCATTTTTTGAATCTGAATTTATTTATCATATCGGTTACCACAACTTATTTGACTTTTTTCTTTTTGAGATAAAGCAACGCTACGACCGCCGCGGCAACAACCGCAACGCCGACTCCTCCGCCGACCAGCGCGCCGACAAGACAACCGGATTTGCCGTTATCTTCTCCGCCGTTGCTTTCGCTGTTTTCTTCGACGTTCAGAAGAAGATCGACCGAATACGACTTACCTTCGTAAACGCAGGTGACGACGACTTTTTCGTCGCCGTAAACGAGCGTCGTTTTATCAACCGCGTAATCGTTGACGATAAGTTCGGAATCGTCGTCGAAAACAAACTTGACGACCATTCCTTCGGCGTTGAATTTTTCGCCGGAAACGTATCTCGTTTTATCGGGAGTTTTCTCTATTTTAAGTTCTTTGACCGCGACGGGCTGACCGAATTCTTTCTTCTTTTCCCTCAAAACCGATTCGTAAGCGGTAAGGGATTCGCTCTCTTCGCCGACAAGCGCGAGCTGATCGGGATCTGTGATTTTATTGAATTTCAGTCTTGCCGCTCTCGCGAGTTCCGCCGCTTCGGAAATTGCGGCGAACGAGGTCGCGTTGCCGATTTCCTCAACGGATTTCGCGGCTTTGAGCGCGTCCATCGCTTCCGTGAACGCGTGAGTCGTTCCGTCGGGAAGAATCTGCTCCGTTCTTTCGACCGTAAAGAATCCTTTCCAGATTTCGTTGTCGTAACCCGTTCCGTTCTTGGGAACGATCGCTTTAAGATTGAATGGTTTCGTCTGATACGCTTCCTTGAAATACTCGTTGCAAAGAATTTTCGCAACGTAATCATAGAAGTTCGAGTAATATATAGTCGAGCCGAGAACGTTGCTGCCGCTTCTGCCGAAAATAATCGCTTCGATTGTGTCGGAATCCATATCCGAAGCGTCTACGAATTCGGCAAGAAGAACGGGCGCTTTCACGCTGTTGAACTTGTATTCCGTCACGTTGGAATCATAGAAAGCGTAACTGCCTATTCTCGAAACGGTGTAAGCGAATTCGATATTCTTAAGAATTCTTACGCCCTCGAACGCGCTGTCCGCAACGGCGCAGGTGTTTTGCAGCGTGACGTAACTCTCTCCCTCTTTTGCGGCGGGATATTGCAACAAAACAAGTCCGTTTGCCGTTTTCGCATACAACACGCCGTCCGACGAGAACACGTTTTCGCCGTTTGCGGTGATACTTTTAAGCGTTTTGATATTTGCGAACGCGCCGCCGCCGTAAGCGTATTCGTTACGGTTTTTCACTTCGTCGAGCCTGCCCTTTTCGTCGTATTCCTTCCATTCGTAGTTTACGTTGAAACTATCGAAGGACGCGGGAAGGACGACCGTTTCGAGTTTCGTATCGGAAAAAGCGTATCTGCCAACGGTTTTAAGTTTTCCGAAAGTTACCGTTTCAAGCGGCGTTTCCATGAACGCGAACGAGCCGACTTCTTCGGCGTTGTCGAGATTAGCGAACGTAAGCCCCGTGGACGAGAACGCGCCGTTACCGATTTGTTTCGCCGCGTTAAGTTCCGCCGATTTAAGGTTTACGCATCCGAAGAACGCATAATCGCCTATGAATTCAACCCCGTCGAGATTAACGCTTTCGATTGCCGAACAATTGAAGAACGCGGACGCGCCGATTTCCTTAACGGTTCCCGGCAAAGTTACGTTCGTAAGCGTTTCTCTCTTCACGTTGGACATAAACGCCGACGCGCCTATTATCGTGGTTCCGTCGCCGAACGTTACGGACTGAAGTTTGTTCGCGTTGACGAACGCGCTCGCGCCCATTTCCGTGACCGCGCCGAATCCTGCGTTTACTATTCCTGAAGAAAGGAATGCGTTTTCGCCTATGGAACGCACGCTCGGGAACTCGGCTTCTCCGAGTTTGCCGCAACCGTTGAACGCGCGCTCGCCTATAACTTCGAGTTTATTCGCGACGATTGTTTTAACGCCCGAATCTCTGAAAGCGGATTCGCCTATCTCCGTAAGTTCGGCGAACACGTAATTTTCAACCGCGCATCCTCTGAACGCGTAAGGTTCGATTTTCATCACGCCGTCGAGTCCGGTTATCGTTTTAAGCGCGGAAGTTTCCGCGAACAATCCCTCGGGTATCACCGTTATAGTCTGGTTGAGTTTCACGCTCGTGAAACTGCTCCCAGCAAGCGCGTACGCGCCGAGTACGGTTACGCCCGAAAGGTCTATCGCGCCTTTTGTCTGCAAGCCCGAAAGCGCGCCTTTGCTTATCTTAACGACGGTTTCGGGAAGAACGTAATTCGTTGTGGAACAAGGCACCGCCACAAGTTCGGTTTTGTTTTTATTATAAAGGACGCCGTTTTCGACCTGATAAATATCGTTAGAACCGTTGCAAGAGCCGTTTATCGCGAATCCCGACGAACCGGAAGCCACGAACATCGCGCAATCCTTGAACACGTTCTTGCCGAAACTCACCTCCGCGTTGCCCACGTCGAGAGTTTTGATTCTCGACTCCGAGAACGCTTCGTCGCCGATTTCGTACTTACCGGCAGGCAGAACCAGTCCGAGAAGTTTCGTCGTGCCGGCGAATGCTTTTTCGCCTATACCTTTGAATTCGACGTCGACGCCGGGTTCAAACGTAAATTTCGTAAGACCTTTACAGCCGTCGAACACGCCCGCCTTAAGGTAAGAGCCTTTGAACGTGAAGAGTTTAAGCGAGGCGCAGTTTGCAAACATCCTTTCGCCGATGTCGGTGAACTTCGAGGTTTCGACCGTTTCGAGCGAAGTACAATCTCTGAACACTTCCCTTCCCGTTACGCGGAGTTCGGAAATGTCTATCGATTTAAGCGACGTACAACCCGCGAACGCGGAATCGTTAGCCGTGGTAAGACGTTTGGAATTCTCGATCGTCACGAGCGACGAGCAGTTTTCAAACGCGCTCTTGCCGATGGTTATCGCGCCGTAATAATCTTCGTAGGTGTTGTTTTCTCTGTCCACAAACTTTTCGAGCGTTATCTTTTTGAGTTTTCTGCAGTTTTTGAACGCTTCCTGTCTTATCGTCGTCAACTGGCTCGGGATAACGATTTCCTCGAGATTTTCGCAACCGTCGAACGCTTTTTCGGGAATCTCGGTAATCGTGCCCGGGAGAACGACTTTTTTAAGCGTTTTGTTGTTGCTGAAACACTTCTCGTCGATATACATTACGTTTTTATCCTTGGGTATTTCGCAGATTTCTCCGCCGTAATAATCGTAGAGAGTGTAATTTACTATTCTGTATATATCGCCGACAATGACCTTGACGGACTTTTTGAGCGTTTTGTTCGTTCGATTGTCCGTTACGATGACGTCGACGTACGCCGTGCCTTTTTTGAGCGCTTTTACGTTACCTATAGAATCGACGGTGAGTATATCCGGGATAGACGAAACGAATTCGACTTTGAAATCGGTTATATACCACGGCGACACGCCTGCTCTTATCTGAGCCGTCTGATTCGGATTCATCGTGAAACTCGGATCGACGGAATCGATATTAACCACGTAATCGCTCGAATTATATACGGGTTCGAGCGTTATTTTCTCGATAACCGGATCGTTCAGTTTTTGGGACGTGACGACGAGTTCCACGCAGGCGTAAATCTTCGCGTTGTCGGCGTCGCCGTTTTTGAGGTAAAGCACGGCTTTGCCCGCCGCTTTTGCGAATATCTCCCCGTCCTTCGCCGAAACGTACTGCTGCCCCGATTTGACGTACCAGTTAAGCGATTTGCCGAGCGTCTGGTCGGGAGAAGCGTTTATCACGGGAGCGTAAAGTTCGTTGATCTTCATTTCGAGATCGTAAATCGGATATTCGTAAGAAACACCGGCGGAATCCTTAGCCGTACCCGGTTCGCCGACGTCGGTAAGCCTGCCGTCCGCCGTGGAAACTATCGCCTGATCGGGATATTCGAGAGCCGAGGCAAGATCTATCACGCAGTTCGTCTGATTGAGCGCGTAATCGTCGACGGCAAGATAAAGTTTGCCGCTCTTGACGAGTTCGTCGTAATAATCGGTTATATTGATTGAAACGGTACTCTTTTCGCCCTTTCCGCCGTAAACGGGTACGGGATATTTGGAAGCAAGCGTCAGAACGTTTCCGTCCTTGTCTGATTTGACGTAACACGGCATAACGTCCATTACGTACTGATTATCCTGTACGTCTACGTCGAGATAAATGTTGTATTTTACTTTTTTGTTTTCCGTGTAAGGATCGAAACGGATACGATAATCGAGAATCTGCGGCGCTTCGTAGTCCACGGTGAACGTGAAATCGAATTCGTCGTTGGCGGGGTGTTCGCCGCCTTCGTAATCGAGCGAACCTTTAACGGTTACGTCGTAAGACGAATTGGATTGGAGATTCCATTCTTTCGCGTCGATTTCGAGCATGATTATCGCGCCGCGGTTTCCGCCGCCCGCCGCGTAAGATTTGCTGACTTTTTCCTTTGTTTTGCGGTATTTTATCTCTCCGGTTACCGAGTCTTTAACTTCGATATCGATCGTTTTCGCGCCGCGGAGAAGCCCCGCGTAAACCATATAAACTTCGTATATCGAACGATTGTTCTTTTCGTCGAAAATCGAGATAGCCGCCTTTTCTTTTTCGGCGTAAATCTTGACGTCCGAATCCGACATTTCGTAAAGGTAGGAACCGAGCGCAATTATATATTTGTCATCGTAATACTGACCGAGCACTCTCGTTTCTGCGGCGGACGCTTTGAGTTTGTCCTCCTCGGGAACGGAAGTGTCCTTTTCGCTTTCCGCGAGATCGTAAATACTGTAATCGAACAAAGGCGCGTCGTTCCAGTCGCCGTAGAAAGCAAGATAAGGAAGCCCTATCGTTACTTTCGTTTCTCTGGCGCCGGCAAGCGACACGAAACCTTCGACGTACATTCCGTTTTTGAAGTTCTTGTCGAGTTTTGCCTTGGTTGCGGCGGTGAGCGTTATTTTTACGTTTACTTCAACCGTTCCGTTTGCGGGGACAATAACGTTTTCTCCGCTTCCGAGTTTTCTGCCGCCGACGGTTATTTCGATAACGCTGTCGTCGAGCATATCGGCTTTCTCCGCGACCGTCCTGTTATCGGTTGCGAGAGTTTCCGTCATAACGAAAACCTCGGGCGAATAAACCTCTTCTTTGCCGGATACGTTGTTCACGGTGAAATCGAATTCGTAAACGCCGGTCTTTTTCTTATCGTCGTAAAGTTCTATTTTCGTTTTATCGCTTTCGTTACCGTTTTCATCCTTAACGGTGATGTAACTTTCGGTTTCGATAGCGTTTTTGATACCGGCAAGCCCCGCGCCCTGTTTTCTCGGCGAATAGGGGTTGTTTTCCTCGTTTCTGGCGATAGTCGCGGTACTCATAAGCACCTGATTGACTCTCGCCGAAAGAGCCTTGCCTTTTAATCCCTGCTCTTTGAGATTCTGCCGAAGAAGAGCGATAGCGCCCGCCATGTTCGGCGCAGCCATGCTCGTTCCGCTGTAAATATCGTAACCGCCCGGCACAGCGCTGGTTATTTCGCCGCCGTGCGCGGTTATTTCAGGTTTTAACTGAAGATCGGGCATCGGACCCCAACTCGAGAAGTCCGACATGAACGGACCCGCTTCGAAATCGGAATCGATCTGAATCGTTCCGACGTTTCTCTCCGCCCCCTCGACGATCTTTTTCGCCGCGTCCATCGTTATGGCGCAGGTCGGAATCGGATTATTGACCTCGCCGAGCGACATTCTGATAGTACCCGAAACGTTGTTATAAATCACGCAAGCCGTTGCGCCGGCATCCATCGCGTTGCGGACTTTTTCCTCGAAAGTTATATCGCCTCGCTTTACAAGGGCAATGGTTCCGTCGTACCCGTCGGAATTTTCGATTTCTCTTCTTACTCTCTGAGTGTAGTTCGCCGTTCTGCCTACGCTGCCTATAACGACGTATTTAAAATTAAGGGTTTCGCCTTTCGTTTTGCCGGTAATTCGATACAACTGATCGACGAAATCGAGTTCGTTGCCGTCGCCGTCGGAAGCCTCGGTGATGAACGCAACCTGATCTTCCGTTCCGTTCGCCTGAATGTAAGCCGATTTCTGACCGTTTATCGAAGCGACGGATAAAGCCGCGTCGTAAGTGGAGGGCGAGCCTACCGTGCCGGAATCGGGATTGGAAGCAAGGTTCGTTCCGTTGCCGCCGCCGAAGCCCGAACTGTAATCGTTGCTTGCCGCAACGACAAGGCTTATGCCCGCCTCTTTAACTCTCGCGTAAATTTCGTTGGTGAGTTTACCCGTGGGTTCGTTGTCGCTTTCGGTTGCGAAACCCGCGCTCGAACCGAGACTCATATTGATTACGTCAACGCCGAGCGCGACGCAATCGCTTACCGCGGAAATGATATCGATCGTATCCGCGCCGCCGAGTCCGTCGCTGTCGAGATTATCGGTGAAAACCTTACAGATGACGAGTTGAGCCTGAGGCGCAACGCCGATGAAAGTTTCTTCGGTTTCCTTGTTGACGACGTAATCGCTCTTGCCCGCAACTATACCTGCGACGTGAGTTCCGTGCGTGGAATAGGACGGATAAACGTCCGCGTCGTCGTCCGCGTAATCGTAAGCGTAAGGAATTTTCGCGTTATAATACGCCTTGTCTGCGGTTACTTTGGCATAAAAGCCGTCGCCGGCCTCGGCGATCTTCGTCGCGACGTAGTTTTTATCCCACGCGGGATGCTCGGGCATCGCGGCAAACGCTTCGTGCGAATAGTCAAGACCGGTATCGAGGACAGCGACTACCATCCCCTCGCCTTTCTCGTTTATATTTTGAGAATTATATATACCCGTGGCGTAAACGTTGGCGTCGTTTTTGACGGCGACTTTCGGTTCGGCATATCTCTCGGAAAACTCCACGCGTTTAACACCGTCGATTTTTTTAATCGCCTCGTAATTTGCGGCGTCAACCTTCAAGGCGACGCCGTTGTTAAGAACGCTGTAAGAATATTTGAACTCGTATTTGATTCCGCTTTGGTCGAGTTTATTCAGAAAAGCGTTATGCGAAGCGGTTATGGACTTTTTGAGCGTTTTTGCTCTGCCGCTTGCGGCGAATTCCGAAAATCCGGTGTTGTCGTCCGCTTCTTTTTCATAGGCGGAATACAAATCCTCGCCGTCGAGTTCGACGATTATCCAACGCTCGCCCTCGAACTTAGCCGTTTTGGTTTCAGTCGTCTGAACGACGTCTTTGTTGAAATACTGCGAGCGGAGTTTCGACGTGTCGAGTTCCGTTCTGGCGAGATTTCCCGTCAGCGTTTTCGAACCGTAACTTACGTCCGCTTTGGAAGAATAAGATGCCGCAAACGCCATGGAAATGCATAAAGCCAAAGCCGTGGCGGCTTGCAACGAACCGATGATCTTCTTTTTGTGTTTGAACATTACCTCTCCTGAACGCTCTTCTTTTGTAGTATTTTTTTGAGCGCGCATACTTCTCATTATATCTTATTATACCACATATAACCGAAAAAAAAAAATAAAAACCAAGGCAAAAAGGGGCTTTGTCGATTTTCATCGAAAACTTACCGTAATTTCTTAATTATCACAATTCTCTTCTTCCGGCGGCGCGTGTTTCCCCAACCCGTATGCAATGCATAACTTGCATAATTATTCATTTTGCTTTGTTTAAAGGAATGTTTTGCGATGAAATTTATTCGTTTTGATGTTTTTCGCTTATATAAATACTATTTTTTCGTTCCGTAAAATCGGAAAGACTAAGACTTGTGTAAAATATTTATTTATATACAGTATAAGATATTTTGATATCACAACGAAACTTTCGCGATTAAAACGCAAAACAAGAACACGGACGCGAATTTCACTCGCACGATTTACCTTTACAACCGCCGACCGTTATGATATAATAACCTTATATCTATAATGACGTTATATTTAACGTATGGACATATGAGGAGTTTTATGAAGAAAATCATTACCCTTATCCTTACATTGATCGTCGCGCTCTCGCTCGGTTGCGCTCTTACGGCGTGCAAGGATAAGCCCGCCGAATCGGTCGGTTCCGGCAAAGAATCCGTCGGCGAAACAGACAAAGAATCCGTCGGCGAAACAGACAAAGAATCCGTCGGCGAAACGGGCGGAGAATCCGACGCTGCAGCCGCGATGAGCGAAGAAGTTTTCGCAACGTTTAAAGGCAGAGCGCGTTTCGACGGCAGCTACGCTTACGATCACACCGTGGACGAATACGACAAGAAATTCGGCATCGTTACCGTTTTCGGCGGCGAAAACATCTCCATGACCGAATCCGACGCGGAAACGGGCGAGGTTTATTACGATTACGTTTACGGAAAAGACAACCGGAAACTCACCGTTATAAACAGGACCGTAGACAACCAAATCGTCATAACGCCGTCGAACGACCTTTTTGAAGATTATTACAACCCGTTCGACAAACTTTCCGCAAGCGATTTCGTCAGAACGGAAGATAACGTTTTTTCTCTTACCGATAAAGTCAAAGCGAAAGCCGCGGCTGCGGCCTTAACGGGCTGGCGGGAATCGATCGCAATATTCACCGTTACCGTTAAAGACGGAAAAGCGGAAAGCGTTCATATCGTCACCGATAAAATTTACCGGATTGTCGACTCGGAAGATTATTACGTTTCCACTTACGACTTCGCTGTTTCCGAGCACGGAACGGCGGCGGTAGATCCATTCAGACTCAACCCCTACCCGCACGACGCCTCGCACGACGTTTTGCAAGCCGCGCTCGATAACGCCGCGAAAAAAACCGCTTATTCCGTAAGACATCAGGGACACGAAGTCGGCTACGAAGAACCCGACGGCGGCGAAACCCGTCCCGGATA
>ERZ827168.834-NODE-834-length-46862-cov-21.253295_pt1 | contig 46862 bp, 40 predicted proteins | sample MGYA00519868_ERZ827168 | MGnify/ENA primary metagenome ERZ827168 (study PRJEB31778, sample SAMEA3449271) | human gut metagenome | biome: human gut; feature: human-associated habitat; material: faeces | place: United Kingdom | collected 2010/2012 ...
ATTTAAAAATTAGAAATGCCAGAAAACATATGATATATAAACTTGCAAATAATATTTTGAAGGAAAATGACATTGTATCAATAGAGACATTAGATGTTAAAAACATGTATCAAGTCCATAAAATAGCAAAACATTTAAAAAACATACCAATCAGTGAATTCATACGAGTCTTAAAATATAAATCAAATTGGTTAGGTAAAAAAATAATTGAAATAAATAAATATTATCCAAGTAGCCAATGCTGTAATAGATGTGATTATAAAAATGAGGAAGTAAAAGATTTAAGTGTAAGAAAATGGACATGTCCAAAATGTGGAATGATACATGATAGAGATATAAACGCAAGTATAAATATAATGTTTGAAGGATTGAAAATATATATGAAAGAATGTATAATATAAATAAGAACGAAATAAAAATAAGTAGGGTGGCGACCATCCAAAATTGGTCTGTGGAGAAACCTAAGGTTTCGGTGAAACAGAAAAGTGTTACCGTGAGGTAACACAGATACTTGAATTTTGTTAGAAATTTAAGTTATGTTCAAATGTCGGTATTACCTCACAAAATTTTATAAAAGTTAGTTAAAAATTACAGATTATAAGAAATTTTTATAAAAAATTAATGTGTGTTGTGTTATAATATCTAAACAGAGGTTTTGAAGTATGAAATTAAGTGAAGTAGATAGAAGTAAATTAAGTCCGATGATGGCTCAATATATGGAAATAAAAGATAAGTATAAAGATGAACTTGTCTTTTATCGCCTTGGGGACTTTTATGAAATGTTTTTTGATGATGCTTTAATTGCATCTAGAGAACTCGAATTAACTTTAACAGGAAGAGTAGCTGGCCTTGAAGAGAAAGTTCCTATGTGTGGAGTTCCTCACGCTAGTGTTAAAACGTATATTGAAAAACTTGTTAATAAAGGTTATAAAGTTGCTATCTGTGAACAATTAGAAGACCCACGATACACTAAAGGAATGGTTAAAAGAGGAATAGTAGATGTAATAAGTAAAGGTACAATAGCAGATAATGATTTATTAAATGATAAAGATACATCTTATATAGCAAGTATATTGTTTTTTAGTGATAGTATTTTACTTACAATTTTAGATATTTCTACAAGTTATCTTGCTACAATATCTATTGAAAATAATGAAGAAACATTAATAAATGAAATACTTGAACTTAATTTAAAAGAAGTAATATTAGTAGATAATTTAAATACAAATCTAATTAATTTACTTAAAAATACTTATAATGTTGAAGTAACAATAAATAGTGAATTCTTGTGGGATAAATATAAAACATTGTTAGAATCAATATCAGATGCTAGAGTTAAAAGCGGAGTTGCACATTTATTTTATTATTTAGATGTAAGACAATTAAAAGATTTAAGTCATATAACTAAAATAAATTATTTACATAAAAATGATTTTCTTGAAATGGATATTCATAGTATTAGAAATTTAGAGTTAGTTGAAACATTAAGATTAAAAGAAAGAACTTATTCTTTAGTATGGCTTTTAGATAAATGTAAAACTGCAATGGGAAGTCGTAAGTTAAAAAGTTGGATGTTAAATCCATTAAAGAATAAAGATAAAATAAATGAAAGATATGATAAAATAGAAAAACTAAATAATGAGTTTATTATAAAAGATGAACTTAAAAATTTATTATATGAAGTTTATGATATTGAAAGATTATCTGGTAAAGTAATAAATGGTTCCCTAAATGCTAGAGATTTATTACAACTAAAAAATAGTATTAAAGTAATACCAATGATCAAAGAAAAAATTACTACTTTAGGTTTTGATTATTCACTTGATACTCATGAAGAATTATTTAAACTATTAGATGCTTCAATAGTTGATGAACCCCCAATATCTACAAAAGAAGGATATATGATTAAGAACGGGTTTAATGGTGAACTTGATGAGCTTAGAAATATTCGTAGTGGTGGTAAAGATTTTGTGGCTGCTTTTGAAGCAAAGGTTAAAGAAGAAACTGGCATTAAGAGTTTAAAAGTTGGTTTTAATAAAGTTTTTGGTTATTTTATTGAAATACCTAATGGAAGTAAGAATTTAGTTAAAGATGAATATCATTGGGAAAGAAGACAAACTTTAACTAATTGCGAAAGATATATTTCTCCAGAATTAAAAGAAAAAGAAAGTATGATTTTAAATGCTGAAGAAAATATTATAGATTTAGAATATAAAATATTTTGTGATATTAAAAATATAGTAAAACAAGAAGTACCACATTTAAATGCCACAGCAGATGTTTTAGGTGAATTAGATGCTTTAGTTTCTTTATCTGCTTGTAGTGAAGAATATAATTTAGTTAGACCAAATATTACAGATGAACACATTATTGATATTAAAAATGGTAGACATCCTGTTGTGGAAGTGGTAAGTAAACTTGAATATGTACCAAATGATTGTGAATTAGATAATGGTGTAAATACTTTACTTATAACTGGTCCTAATATGAGTGGTAAATCAACATTTATGAGACAACTTGCTATTATAGTTATTATGGCACAGATGGGGTCTTTTGTTCCTTGTGAATCTGCAACACTACCAATTATTGATAAGATTTTTACAAGAATTGGAGCTAGTGATGACTTAGTAAGTGGAGAATCAACATTTATGGTAGAAATGAAAGAAGCTAGAAATGCAATTCATAATGCTACAGCTAATAGTTTAATTTTATTTGATGAATTAGGAAGAGGTACAGCAACATATGATGGTATGAGTCTAGCTCAAGCAATATTAGAATATATCAGTGATAATATTAAATCATTTACTTTATTTTCAACTCATTATCATGAACTTACAAGACTTGATAAAAAATATAAAAATATTAAAAATGTTCATGTTAGTGCAGTAGAAAATGGTAATGAAATAACTTTCTTACATAAAGTTAAAAATGGTGCTGTTGACAAAAGTTATGGTATTCATGTAGCAAGACTTGCTAAAATGCCAGATTCTTTATTAAAAAGAGCTGATGAAATATTAAATGAATATGAAAGTAATGCTAAAAAGAAAAATCCAGAAGAAAAAATACAACTTACTATGGATTTTGAGACAAATGTTAAAAAAGATGATATAATAAAAGAGACAATAGAAAATATTGATGTTTTAAATACAACACCAATGGAAGCGTTAAATGTCTTATTTGATTTAAAACAAAAGATTAAAAAGGGTGAGTAATTATGAAGTTAAAGGAAATAATAAGATTTTTTAAAAAGTATTGTGGTGGAGAAAAGAAACTTTTTATTAAATCTTTTATTCTTTTGTTTATTACCTCTACGACAGGAACTTTGTATGGTTATTTAATTGGACTTGCAATAGATAAAACTAGAATTAGTTCATTTGGTTTAGCAATAGCAGTATTATTTTTAATATTTATTATTGATGTTTTAGATAATTTATTTTTTGATAGATATGGTAGAATTTATATGGAAAAGTGTGCTAATAATATAATGGAAAAAATTGGGTATGCAGTTTATGAAAAAGTAGGGTTATTACCAGCTAGAGCTTTTGAGGAAAAATCTAGTGGAGAATTTATAAATAGAATTACTAATGATTCATCTACGATAGCGGATTCTTTCAGGCAAATTCTTAGAATAACAATATCCCTTCTTACTTGTGCAATTGTATTTATTTATATTTGTTTTAATTCATGGATTGTAGCTTTGGAAGTAATAATCTATTTAGTGTTGTTCTATATTATTTCTCATAAGTATTTGCCTAGTATTAAGGAAAAACAAAAAGAAATAAATAAGGAAAAAGATAGAGCAGTTGCAGATGTAAGTGAATCCGTTCGCGGTATTAGAGAAATAAGAGCTTTAGGAATTAGAAAAAGTATGAATGATAATTTTAAGAATATAATTAGAAATATATATTTTAAAATTAATAAACAAATGATTATAGAAAGAAATTATAATGCTTGGATTTATAATTTAAATTGTATTTTAGAGTTTGTTATATTTACTACTTGTATCCTTCTTATTATTAATGGAAATGGTTCTTTTGCTTTCTTTATGGCTATGACATATTATATTTATAGGTTTATGAATACAATTGAATTAATGATGAATTTATCAACTAGTATACAAAAAATGAAAGTATCAATTGAAAGATTAAGTGAGATACTTGATAATAAACTTTATGAAGATGAAAAGTTTGGTATTATTTCTAAAACTGATATAGAAGGAAATGACGTATTTAAAAATATAATTTTTAAATATCCAAATGAAGATATAGAAATATTTAAGAATTTTAATTTAGATATTCCAACGGGTAAAAAAGTTGCTATAGTTGGTAAAAGTGGACAAGGTAAAACAACAATATTTAATTTACTACTTAGATATTTTAACCCGGATGCTGGAGTTATTTTGGTAGATGATATCCCAATAAAAGATTTTACAGAAGATGCTTTAAGGCAAAATATAGCTATTATTAGACAAGAACCATTTATTTTTAATAAAACTATTCTTGAAAATTTAAAAATAATTGATCCTTATATGTCTTTAAAAAAAATTAGAAATGCTTGCAAGTTAGCAGAAATTGATGAATATATTATGAGTCTTCCAAATAAGTATGATACTATGATTGGAGAAGGTGGAATTAACTTATCGGGTGGTCAAAAACAAAGATTAGCAATAGCTAGGGCGCTACTTAAAGATAGTAAGATAATTTTGTTTGATGAAGCTACAAGTGCACTCGATAATGAAAATCAAAACAAAATTAAAATAGCAATTGATAATCTTGTAAAAAATCATACAATTATAATGGTTGCTCACAGATTATCTACAATAATGGATGCTGATTTTATTTATTTAATTGATGATGGTAAAGTTGTAGCAAGTGGAACACATAAACAACTATTAAAGAAAAGTAAAATTTATAAAAGTTTATATGAAAATGAAATATAAAAACATTGAGACTCAAATATTTTAAACATATATTTTTAAATATTTGAAATTGATTAAAACAACAAACAAAATATTTATTATTTCTGCAATAACTAAACTATAAATTCCAATGTGACATAAAGATAAAATTGCCATAACAAGTAATTTTAAAATAACTCCCCATAAAGTTATGTTCATGGTAATTTTAGCATGTCCCAAAGCTTGTAAAGCAGATGTAAGAACACCTTCTAAGTAAAAAAGTACAAAGAATGGAGCAAGTATTTTGATGTAATCAGAACCATTTGTGGTGTTATATAAAGTAAATAATAATTTATCTCTAAAAGTAAATATTATAAATGAAAAAAATGTTCCAATTAAAAGTGCAAATAAAAGACTTTGTTTAATTCTTCTTTTAACCATAGAAGAATTTCTTTCTCCATGAAACTTACTTATTTCTGGTAAAAGTGATGTAGAAATGGCTGCAATAAAGAATCCCGGCATAGTTAAAAGTGCTAAAGAATAAGCGTTATAAGCTCCATATTCTCTTAAAATGTAAGCATTTGTATAACCAGAAAATAAAAGTAAATTAGTAAGAATAATTGGCTCTAAAAAGTAACCAATATTACCAATAATTCTACTAGATACTGTAGGAAGAGAAATATTTAAAATATCTTTAGTATGCTTTTTACTAGGAAGTAAATTAGTTTTATAGTTTATATGTTTTGGCAAGAAAAATAAAAATACTATAATAGAAGAAATTTCTGATAAAATAGTTAAAAGTATTAAACCAAGTACCGCATACATAACAGATTTTTTCATAAGTATAGGAAGTATAGTTACAATAATAATTAATCTTACTATTTGTTCTAAAATATTACTTGTAGCATGAGGAACCATATTTTGTTTCCCTGCAAAATATCCTTTTAATACTGCAGAAATAGATACAAAAGGAAGTGTAAGAGCAAAAGCCATTAGTATTGGGGATGCAAGTGGTTCTTTTAATAAATTTGTAGCAATAAAGTCCTTAGTTAAGAAAATTATTAATATAAGTAAAAAGTTAATTGATAAAATTAAAAAAGTTGCAGATGTTAGTATTCTTATGGAACGTCCTTTATTTTCTGATACTAATTTAGATATTGAAATAGGTATTGCTAAAGTTGAAATTGTAAGCAATAATGAATATGTTGGGGTTGCTATAGTAAATAAACTTATCCCATATTCTCCAATTATTCTTGTATAAACTACTTTTATAATAAATCCAAGCATTTTAGTTAAAAAACCACTTAGAATAAGGATTAAAGTTGATTTTATAAATAAATTCTTTTTCATGTAATACAATTTCTCCTTTATTTAAATGCAATTTTGTTATATAATAAATATATGTTGGAAGGTGGTTATTTTGCCAGATACAATTAATTTTGAAGAATTAGTTCCAAGATTAGAAAAAAGGGAACAATTTGAAACAATAAAAAAAGCATATGAATATGCCTATAATGAACATAAGGGAATGAAACGACTTACTGGAGATGATTTTATAACTCATCCTTTAGAAGTTACAAAAATTCTTATGGATTTAAATGTTGATGATACTACCATTATTGCATCACTTTTACATGAAGTTATCAATAATGGTAATAAAACATATGAAGATTTAGTTAATGATTTTGGAGAAGATATAGCTAAGATTGTTTTAAGTGTGTCTAAAATTAATAAGTTAGAGTTACCTGATAATAACGAATCTAGTGTTATATATTTAAGAAAAATATTAGTTGGACTTGCCCAAGATGTTCGAGTTATGTATATTAAACTTGCTGATAGATTACATAACATGCGTACCAACTGGGCAATTAATCCATCTAAACAAAAGCAAAAAGCTGAAGAAACAATGTCTGTTTTAGTACCAATTGCTCATCGTTTAGGCATTAATTCTATTAAAAGTGAGTTAGAAAACTTATCACTTTATTATTTAAAACCAGATGTTTACAATGATATACTTGAAAAATTAAATGAAACAGTTGATGAATTAAATGATTGTTTAGAAGAAATGAAAGAAAGTATTATAGATATTTTAACCGAAGCTGGTATTAAATTTGAAATAAAAGGTAGAGTTAAAAGCGTTTATAGTATTTATAATAAATTATCTAATGGAAAAGAATGGAATAAAATATATGATATCTTAGCTTTAAGAATATTTGTAGAAGAAGAATCTGATTGTTATCAAGTTATTGGTTTAATACATTCTAGATTTAGACCAATGCCAAAAAGATTTAAAGATTATATAGCAAGTCCAAAAGAAAATATGTATCAAAGTTTGCATACCACTGTTTTTGGGGTTGAAGGACATGTTTTTGAAATTCAAGTAAGAACCTATGAAATGGATGAAATTGCTGAAAAAGGTATTGCAAGTCACTGGTCTTATAAAGAAAAAGGTACTAAAAAGATTCAAAATGTGATGGAACAAAAATTAGAAATGTTTAGAAATGTTATTGAATCAAGTAATAATGATACTGATGCTGATTTTGAAAATGCTGTTAATGCAGATATTTTCAGCGATTTAATCTATACTTATACACCGAAAGGTGATGTTGTTGAGTTACCAATTGGGTCAACTCCAGTTGATTTTGCTTATCGAATTCATTCTAGAGTTGGAGACACCACTGTTGGAGCAATCGTAAATGACCAAATTGTGCCACTTTCATATGAACTTAAAAACGATGATGTTGTAAATATTAAAACAAATAATAATAGTACACCAAATAAAGATTGGCTTTCATTTGTTAAAACTAATCAAGCAAGAAACAAAATTAAGGCTTTCTTCAGTAAACAAGACAAAGAAGAATATATTTTAAAAGGTAAAAACATTTTAGAAACCGAACTTAGAAAACGTAAGATGGCATTTAATGAAGTTTTAACTCCAGAAGTAATTGATAAATTAATTAAAGATTTAAAAGTTAAAGATTTAGATGAGATTTATTTAAGTATTGGTTCACTAAGATTTACGGCAGGTTATATTATTAATTTAACCAAAGAAGATAGACATGAAGTAGATGATGCTTTATTTGAAAGAAAATTATCTATACCTAAAATCAATTATAAGAGCGATATTTTAGTTGAAGGAAACTCTAATATCATGGTTAATATTGCTAAATGCTGTATGCCAATTAAAGGTGATGAAATAGTTGGATTTATTACAAAAGCTCAAGGGATAAGTGTTCACAAAAAAGGTTGTGCAAATGTCCCAAATAATAGTGAAAGAGTAGTAGATGTATCATGGAATATGGATGCAAGTAATTATTACTTTACTAATATTTATGTTTATGTTGCATCAGGTTTTGATTTACTAGTAAATATTATTACAGAAGTAGGTAAACTTGGTTGTATTGTAAGGTCTTGTAATACAAAAGAATTTGATAATAAAACAATGTATGAATTAAATATAAGAATAAAAGATAAAGAAGAACTAGATAATGTAATGAAAAGTATTAGAAAAATACATAATGTTATAGATGTTAAGGAGGAAATGTAGTGAAAGTAGTAGTACAAAGAAGTAAAAAAAGTAGTGTTAGTGTTTCAGAAAAGATAGTAAATGAAATAGATAATGGCATGGTTTTATTAGTTTCTTTTACCCAAGGGGATACAATTGATAATATTTTAAAAATGACTAAAAAGATAGCTAACTTAAGAATATTTGATGATGAAGAAGGCGTTATGAATAAATCAATCCTAGATGTTGGTGGAGAAATATTATCAATATCACAATTTACTTTATATGGAGATACCACCAAAGGAAATAGACCATCATATATGAAAGCCTTAAATGGTGAAGAAGCAATTAAGTTATATAAAACATTTAATGAAGAAATGAATAAGTATGTTGTAACTAAACCAGGTATTTTCGGAGCAGAAATGATGGTTAACATTTCTAATGATGGTCCAATAACTTTAATAATGGAGTTTTAAATGAAAAATTTTTTAAATAAGTATAAAACTGTATTTACTTATTTACTATCTAGTGGATTATCTTTTATAGTTGATATAATATCATTTTCCATAATACTTTATTTTATAAAAGATAAATTTGTTGATGCAATATTATTATCTTCTTATGTTGCTAGAGCAATATCTAGTGTAGTTAATTATATTGTTAACAAAAAATATGTATTTAAAAATGAAAAGAAAAGAAATTATAAAGCTTTTATAGAATATTTCTTGCTTGTTATAATTAATATTACAATCTCTGGTTTACTTGTAACTAAGGTTTATAATTATATTCATTTAAATGCTACATTCATAAAAGTTATTATAGACTCTATTATATTTATTATAAATTATTTCCTACAAAAATTAGTTATATTTAGGAAAAACTAAAAACTACAAGGTGTTGCAACACTTTGTAGTTTTTATAATTGTAAAATGAAAAACGCATCTGAATCAACGAGGTTGATTTAGATGCAAAACCAATATTTGATAGCATCCAATCTCGCGAAAAAGCTGGATGTTCCATTTTTAATTTATGCAAATTTTCTTTGCTATATACAACGTACAACAAAACATAGTTATTGTCAATTTTATTTTTTCCTAATTAATTTTTGGCTTTCACTAGCATCAAGTTCAAATGTTTCATATTCTACAAAATTATAATTATATAGCTTAGATTTAGCTCTTTTATATATAAGAGATAAATCATCAAGATAGGGATTAAAAGTAAAATTACTTTCTGATGGAGTAGATATGTTTTCAATTTTTATAATAATTTTCATCAATTGAAGATAAGAAATACAATCTTCTTGATTTTTGTTTTTCACCTTATCAATTATTTCTTTAGGTGTTTTTACTTTATGTTTTTTAAACACATCCAATATAGTATCATGATAATTAGGGTCTTCAATTGACAATTTTAGCTTTAATAAAAATGGATTTCTTAATAAGTATTCAAAATAACTATAGTCTCCACGATATTTTTCAATTATTTCTTCTATTTTTTTTGATAATTCTTTATCTTTATAAATATAAATTACAAAATTTTTCAAATAATCAATTAATAAATCTTTAAATAATTCTACTTCATCTTTTGGAGTATCTTCATCAATAAGTGGTTTACTTGACTCAGGAAGAATACTAATTAATAATTTAAACTTTATTGTTAAAAGTGATTTAAAATCTTCAATTGCATCTTCAGTATTTGTGTAAATTGATAACGTTTCAATAATATATCTTAATTTTAAAATTTTATTATTCATTTCTTTTAATAGTTTATCTTTGTCTGCTTCTGCATCTCTTGTATATTTATCATATTTTGCTGCAAGTATATCTGTTTCCATCATTATATCAAAACTTGTTATTTCTTTGTATTGTGATTGTACATAATTATATAATTCATCTTCTAGTTTTTTTAAATTATCAAAATTTGCTTCTTCTTTAGGAATTTCTAACTCAAATGCTTGAACTACTTCATATAGTTTTTCGTACATTTCTTTTACTTTATTTTGAAAATCATTATATATTGTTTCACGTTCAAATTTACGACCAAATACAAGTTTTCTAATATTAAGACTAAAAGTTGTAATAGATGATTTTCCTTTGAATTCAATAGTTTTAATTAGTGGTAATTCATTGGGTGTTAATAATCTTTGGGCATGCATTAAATTTTTCAAAAAATTTTTAAATCTTATTTCGCTTACTAATAATTGTGAATTTGTATAATCTCTAAATCTTATAGTTTCTGGCCTTATAGTTATCTCACAGTGTTCAAGAGTAGAAGGTAACTCTAATACTTTTGGTGGTGTTGCATAGGTATGTGTTTCTAAAATAGATAAATCTTCAAGCCCTTCATTTAGTTCAAATTCGTAAAATTTTAAAAATTCTCTATCATAGTTATCTACTCTAATAGTTAGCTTTTTTAATGATTTAGGAAATACTAACTTTCTTCCTTGCGCCATTTCTTTGTTATAAATTTTTATTAATTCTGGATAAAATAAAATATTTTGACCAGTAATTGTTATTTTTGAAACATTTTCAAAAACGTGAGATGGGGATTTGGGCTTTATTACAGAATATAATAAGCAATCATATATCTTATATAAATCATAAAGTTCTTTATCTTTTAATATTCTATCTTTATGATGGGGATTTTTTAAAAACACCTCAGTTAATTGCATCACTGTTTCAAGTGGAATATATTCTTCAAATTCAAACATATTTCTTTTTAATGATGTAGCTGCAAGATATGTGCAATTACTTACTTGATAGTTTTGGAAAAATTCTTTCATTTTATAAGGATTATTAATAGAAAATAATAACATTGTTAGTTCTGGAGAACATAATATTCTACCATAATCAAAAACACCATATTCATTTAATACAGCATTATTTATTAAGTTAGCTAATATTCTATAATCTCTTTTTGAAAAATCAAATTTTTTATATTCTTCAAAAACACCATTACTTTGCATAAAAGTGCTTACTTTTTCAAAGAATACTTCTTTCATAATTTCTTTTTCTTCTTTAGACCTTGCATAGTCATGTAAAATTTCTCTATAGTTACCATAATCTATTTCATAAGAATTTACTTTGTATTCTACAAGTTTATAAAGAAGTTCTTTGTTTTCAATTCTTTTATATTCTTTGATTGCCATATATTTAGTAATTAATCTATTTATAGAGTGTATTCTTGTAATTCTGTCTAAATGTGTAAATTCCAAAAGATTATCAAATTCATTTTCCAAATCTTTTAATATATTTTTGTTTTTAAAAAGTAATACTTCTAACTTTATTTGCATTAATGTAAGATAATTTTTATCTTGATAATTTTCTATATATTCTTTTAATGAATCAGGTATAAATGTAGAAATATAACCAATAAGTCTTCCACGTAAATCATTATAATATTTAGGATCTTTTTCTAAATTTGAATTTTCTATTATTGAAAAACATGAGTTAGTTTGTAAATTTATTAATTCAATATCTTTCTGCGCATTAAATATTTGAATTTGTAATCTAGATATTTCATTATCTATAGCATTCTTTTTGTTATTAGATAAAAATGGAATAGATTTAAGACTTGATAAAGCTGCCATTCTTAAAAAAGATTCTTCTTCGATAGCCTTTAAAATGTGAGCATAACCATTGAGTCTTGCAAGTAAATTGGTTACATATTCATAGTTATATCCTTTGCTATTTGAATTACTTAAAATATCATGAATATGTATTTCTAAACTAGTTAAAATATCTATGTAAACTCTGATATCATCAGTTTCTATTGATTTTAAATGAGTACTTAATATTGTCTTTTTATTAGATAAAATTCTTTTATATTCTTGATAATATTGTTCACAAAGTTCTTTATTTTTAACGTTGTCAAAAAAACTATTCGGAGGCATGATAATACTATCTTGTAAGTTAACAAGACATAAAACCTCTTGGTTTAATTTAGATTTTTTGAAAAACTTAAAAAATAAACTCATGAGTACCCCCTCCTAAAGTAGTTTTTATTATAGGATAATTCCTAATAGAAGTCAATATTTTCTTGCAAAATCAGGCATTTTGTGGTAAGATAGAAAAACACTTGTTTAAGGGGGATATATATGTTTATTAAATTTAAAAAATATATGAAAAATGTTAAAAGTAATATGATTAGTGATTTGCAAGGTTATAAAAATATTGTAAATATGTTAGAACTTTGGCCATTAGATTTTCAAAAGTATGTTGAAATGCTAAAAGACACTAAATCAAATGAATTAACAAATATGTTAAAAGAAGCTCTTGGGGATTTAACAAAATATGATATTAAAAGTGCTAAAGAAAGACTAAAAAAACATATTGGAATGTTAAATACACAAATTTATATATGTGATAGCCAAATTAGGGCTTTTGATAATGAAAAAGCTATCGGTGCAATTGAAGATTTTCCATTATTTTTTGTAACACTATTATCAATAATTGGTAAAAATTACCTAACAAACAAAGAAGCTATTAAAATCTTTGGCAGTGCCATTTCCTTTAAAGGTAAGAAAAATGGTGAAAATAAAACTCCCGAAGATTTATGGAAATGTGATTTTGAAAGTTTAAGACCACTAAGTAATTATTTTGATATTTATGGTAATTTTCAAAATGGCGGAGATGCTGAATTATTTATGATTTTATTTAATCAATTAAGTAAAGCTACAAGGCTAAAAGAACTTGGTATAAATAATGATGAATTAAAATTAATAAAGTATACTTCTTTATCTAACAAATTAATGATTGAATTAAGAAGTAGTTATGAAGAATATTTAAAAACTGCAGTAAAATGAGAAATAAAACCTGAAATAAAAAAAGAAAAGAAGTCTGAGGTAAGAAAAGAAGCTCTTGAACCAGTTATAGTAGAAACAGAAAAGTTAAGTTTTTTAACTAATGAAGATAAAGAAATTTATCTTATGGCATGTACCCTTATAAGTTCTCTTGTTGGCAGAAGTGATTATGATTATTACATGGAAGCTTTATTAGATATTCAAAGCCTTGAAGAATTATATAATGAAGAAGATAAAGAATATTTTGATGAAATAATAAATGATGCCATTAATAAATTAAAAATATTATTAAATATGTTTCATATAGATAAAAAGATTAGAAAACCAGAAGTTGTTTTCTTAAATGATATTAAAGGTAATTGCTATTTTAAAGAAGACTTAGATAATGTTGATAATAGCTTAAAAGGTAAAATAGATTTATTGCTTGAAAAAGTTAAAAGTGGTAATAATCATCGTACAGTTTTAGATGGAAACTTAAAAGCTGGTGAATTACTATTTATAAATGGTTCTAATTTATCAATTAGTTTTTGTAAAATAGCTTTTGATACATATCTAATTATTGGAATGCACTCTATAAATGAAGGTTTTAACTTAGATATAAATAGATATCATTTAAATAAAAAGTATATTGAAGAATTAAAAGAACTAATGAAAAATGATGATGATAGAAATAGAATGGTTTTAGACGGAAATTTAGTGATTGAAACATCAGTTGCAAGAAAGAAAGTTAAGTAAAGGAGAAAAGTTATGAGTGATAATGAAAGATTTACGTTATATAAATATTACGAATGTTTAGTAAACAAACTAATTAAAATAAGAGGTAGTAGAAAATATTTAAGCGATTCCCTAGAAGACAAATATGCTACATCTATTAATAGATTAATTGATAATTTTGATTTTTTTGAAGATCAAAATAAATTAGAGGAAGAATATAGCATTTTAATAAATAATTTAAAAATAAAGTTCAAAGAATATGCTAATGAAATATTTGCAAGCCATAAAATAACGGCACATATTGATTTAAATTTTGATTGTAATTTTGATACATTTGTTGATCAAGTGCACGAAATAATAAAAGTTTTTGTTAGAAATAGACGTTTAGTATTTAAAACAGAAAAAAGAATCCAAGAATTAACTGAAGGAAAAGAAAAAAATTTAGTAATAATTAATTTTATTGATGAAATAAAACGTAAATTAATTGAAATTGATACTTCTATAGATTTTAATAAAAATATAGATGAAATAAATAAAATGTTAAAAGAATTATCTACTATGATGAATAAACATCAAGTATATTGTGAAACAGTTTTAAAAATAGAAAATATAATCGGAGATTGTGCACCAGATTCATTAATAATTTTTCTAAACAATATTAATCTAGCTCTTTGGGAAGGACGTTATGCATATTTAGATTCATTAGTTTTTGGTATGAATTTATCTTTAGAAAAATTTCAATCAAGAAAAAGTGACGTTTTTTCTAGTTTATCTTTAATTAAAGAAAATTATAATACTAGAATAAATTCATTAGGTAAAAATGATTTAAGTAAAATAGATGTTGCCAATAAAATGCTTGAAATGATAAAGGAAATATTAAAAAGAGTATTAAAAGGTCAAGAAAGTAGAGATATTTTAAGAACTCTTACAAGTATTAAATTTGAAAATATTGAAGAAATATATGACATAGTTCAATCTAAAACGAAAAATGTTTTTGTTAAAATAAACGAAAAATATGATGGTGAAACTATCTTACTTAAAACAGGTTATGCTAATAGTAGACTATATTGTACAGGTTTTACACCATTTGGAGAAGAAACATTTGAATTTCATAGATCAACATTTATTAGAAATTATATTAGTTTATATGATTTGTTAACTTCAGGAAAAATTGATAAAAAATATTTATTAGAATTTGCTAGTATGATTGGAATGCCTTTAGATGAAGATTTGCAAAATTTTAGTGAAATAAGTATAATTAATAAAGCTGTAGATTATTTTGAATCTAAAAGAACAATTAACAAAAGCATGGAAGATATAGTATTAAAAAGAGAAAAGAATAAAGAAAATATCTAGACAAAAAACAAAGAAAGAAGAGAGAAAATGAAGGAAAATATGTACAGAGACATTTATAAAATGTTGGTAGATAAATTAAAAAACAGATTGATGGAATTACAATCAACCAATTTAGAAGAAATTATTAATGCTTGGCAAACATTTAATAAAGCTATGGTTATATTAAAAGCGGTTCAATTTGGTACTGAAGATGAAAAGGTTTTAGGGACTCTTGGAAGTTTAACATTTATAGGTAAAGACGAAATACATGAAGATTACAAATATGAATTATATATATCAGCTAAAGTTTCTGAAGATGAAGTTCCTGAAATTGTTTTAAAAAATGGCAGAGTTGGTAATTTTGTATCTTATTTAAAGAAAAGCAATAATGGTACGGAACCAACAGAGACATTTTATATGTCTAGTGATAAATTTTATGAAAAATATCGTAAGTTTACAGAATATTTAAAACAAGCTTATTTTCAAGGAAAACGTTGTTCCGTAAAAGAAACATCAAGTGATGCAACATTGTTGTATTTTTATGAAAATATAATTATTGTTTCGATTTTAAAGGATGCAAATGTAATTGTTGCAAAATATAGCGATATTTCGGTTGAAATCCCTTATATTTGTGATTTTGCTGCTAGAAAATATAAAGATGAACAAATACTTTATTATAAAATCTATAATAGTTTCTTTAAAAGAGAAGAAGGAATAAAGTTAAAAAGAGAAAAAAATAAAGAAAATATCTAGACAAATGATGAAAAAAGTAGTATATTTTACTTATGATTTATTTGGTAAACCAGTAGGTAACTAATAGTTTATAGAGAACTAGTGGATGGTGAAAACTAGTAACTTAAGTTAGTGAAGATAGTACCTTGAAAGTAAACGGGTAAGCCCGATATAGCAAATTAAGATGCATAGAATTCTATGAATTAAGGTGGCACCGCGGGTTATACTCGTCCTTAAGCTAAATTAATTTATAGAATTTTTATTTATGGAGGAGTAAAAAATATGAAAGAAAATATGTACAGAGATATTTATTGTGGAGAAGTAAATTCTTCATATATTGGTAAAAATATTAAATTAGCTGGATGGGTTAATAGTATTAGAAATCTTGGTAATTTAGTATTTATTACACTAAGAGATGAAACAGGTATTGTACAACTAATATCTGAAGATGTAGAAAAATATAAGAATTTACATCGTGAAGCAACAGTTACAGTTACTGGGGTAGTTGAAGCTAGAACACCAGATATGGTTAACAAAAACATGAAAACTGGAGAAATTGAAGTTAGACTTGAGACTCTTGAAGTTCTTGGGGATTGTGTAAATGTTTTACCATTTGAAATTAATAAATCTAAAGAATCTAATGAAGATACAAGACTTAAATATCGTTATTTAGATTTAAGAAATAAAGAAGTTCATGATAATATTATATTTAGAAGTAAGATTATGGATTTCTTAAGAAAAACAATGAAAGAAATGGACTTTTTAGAAGTGCAAACCCCAATTATTACAGCAACAAGTCCAGAAGGAGCTAGAGACTTTATAATTCCATCAAGAAAATTTGCAGGTAAGTTTTATGCCCTTCCTCAATCACCACAAATCTTTAAACAATTATTAATGGTATCTGGATTTAATAAGTATTTCCAAATAGCACCTTGTTTTAGAGATGAAGATCCAAGAAGTGATAGATTGTATGGTGAATTTTATCAACTTGACTTTGAAATGAGTTTTGCAACTGATGAAGATGTATATAAAGTTGGTGAAAAAGTATTTTATGATGTGTTTAGTACATTTAGTGACAAATATGTAAGTCCAGCACCTTTTAGAAGAATTAAATTTAAAGATGCAATATTAAAATATGGTAGTGATAAACCAGACTTAAGAAATCCATTAATAATTGAAGATATATCTGATATAATGGGTAAAAGTGATTTTGCACCATTTAAAGATACTGTTGTTAGATGTATTAAAGTAGAAAATATTGAAAAATCTAATTCATGGTATAAATCTATGGAAGAGTATGTAAAAGGAATTCATGGTAATTTAGGTTATATTCAAGTAAAGGAAGGTATGGAATTAAAATCATCTTTAACTAAGTTTATGAGTGATGAAGTAAAGAATGAATTAATTGAAAAAATGAATTTACATGAAAATGATGCCTTATTTATTGTTGCAGATAAAAACAGATGTGCAAGAATAATGGGTAATCTACGGACTAAATTAGGTCAAGAGCTAGACTTAATTGATAAAAATAGATATGAATTTTGTATTATAAATGATTTTCCATTCTATGAAGAAAACGAAGAAACTGGAGCAATTGAATTTTCACACAATCCATTTAGTATGCCAAAAGGTGGATTAGATGCCCTAAATAATAAAAATCCATTTGAAATTGAAGCGTTCCAATATGACTTTGTTTGTAATGGTTATGAAATGGCTTCTGGTGGAGTTCGTAATCATTCTCCAGAAATACTTAAAAAAGCCTTTGAACTAGTTGGTTATGGTGAAGATATTGTAAGAAGTAAATTCCCAAGTTTATATGAAGCATTTAAATATGGAGCTCCTCCACATGCTGGTATGGCTCCTGGTATTGATAGAATTATTATGTTATTAAAAGATGAAGAAAATATCAGAGAAATAGTACCATTCCCAATCGGTGCAAACGGAGCAGATGCAATGATGGGTTGTCCTAGTGAAGCTTTTCCAGAACAACTAAAAGAAGCACATATTAAACTAGACATATAAGAGGTAAAAATATGTTAAGAAGGGTTGATTTACAAGATTTAGAATTATCAAGAGCATATTTCCATTTTAATCAAATAAGTAATTTAGGAAGAATTGAAAAAGACAATTTAACAAGTAAGCAAGCAGATTGTAGTGCTTTACTTAAAGAAACAAGAAGAATATATTTTTCAACTGGTGTAAGTGGTATATTAAAGTTCCATGATGTCTATTTAAAATGGAGAATGAATGAAATATTTGGTAAGAAAGCTATTGAAAATAAATATGATGATAATTTAAAGAAAACTAAAATTTATGAATGGAATAGAACTTTTATAACTAAAGAATATAAAAAAGATGATTATAGAAAAAATATTGTTTTTACAAAATATTACCATGATATGCTAGAATATTGTTATATGGTATTAAATGTATCAAATGGTTGTGATTATAATAGATTAGAATATGATGAAATAAAAACAAAATTTAATCATGATGAAGATTCAACAGATTATTTAATTATGAAAGAAATATATGGTGAATATAGTAACTTTGATAGTAAAATAATGGATTCATGGAATATGTCCACTTTCAGAGGAAGATATGTTGCTACCAAAGATATCAGAGTTGTAACACTAGATAATAAAGATGCTAATGTTATAGATATTTTAAAATATGTGTATGATAATTATAAAGATACAGAGTATGATTTATTAGATGATTTTATGTTTTGGCTTAAGACTAATGAAGGAAAGTAGAAATACTTTCTTTTTGTTTGACAATTGAATTTTAATTTGATATTATTTTATTGTAAAGAAGGTATGAGGTATGGACCAAAATTATGATTATATTATTGATAATGATATTGTTATTGATACTAAAAAAGGCTTTAATATATCTACTAAGAAATTCCTAAAAAGATTAGAAAATGATGCTTATTATAAAGAAACTAAAGATATAAGTATTAGTAAAGATAAAAAAACTATTAAGTATACAGTTGTAGATATAAGTAAAAAAAAATATAATGTTGAAGTTAAAAAAATTAATGATAAGGATGAAGAATATCTAAATGATTTATTAACATATATGCAAGCTAAGCCAGAAGAAAGAAAAGGCTTAATAAATCCGCGTAAAATATTTAAAAGAAAATATAAGGATGTAAGAGAAGATACTATAGATGATATTCGTTATGGATATATATCTGGAACTATAATATTAATATTGAGATTATTAGCTGGAAGTATTGCCCTTGGTGGCATAATGATGACTATATTAACACTAATAACCGGTTCATTTATACCCAAAATATTGTTAATGTTTCTAGCATCTCCATCACTTGAATTAGGCTTGGCTATAGGTCGTGAATTTGTAGCATTATATAGAACCTGGGTAGAAACAAAAAAAGAAGTAAAAAGATTAACTGGAGAAAAAAGTCTAAGTTTATTTAAAGCATTAGGTAGAAAAAACAAAAGAAGAAAAGTTAAAAAGATAGTAGAGAAAAAATCTATTTCAAAAGAAATTAGCAATGAAAAGGCTGATAGACATCTAGAAGTATTAGAAAAAGTAAATAAAATAAATAAAAAATTAGATATGTTAGAAACAAGTTCTAGAAATAAATTTAGAGAAGAGCTTTTAACTAGATTAAATCAATATTCAACCATGATTACCAATCATACCAGTACGGATAATTCATTAAAATTATATGATGAAACTGTTGAAACACTAAATTTTATTGTATTTTTAGATAATTTATCTGTTAGAATAGATGCTCAACTTGAAAAAGAAAAATATAATAGTCAAATTAAAAGTGTTACTGAAGAAGTTTTTGATGATTATACTGATGATTTAACTGAGACAGGAACAATTAGTAAAAGTAGATAAAAGGAAATAGCCATTAAACTATTTCCTTTTTAAATTTCTTCACGTTCTATATTTTTACTTGATAAAACTCTATACTTATTATCTCTGTTTATGAAAACTACATCATAGTTGCAAGCATCAGCAATCTTTTCAATTGTCTCAAAGTTTATATCAGTTTTTTCTCTTTCATAATCACTTAAAGTAGTTCTTCCTAAAAACACTTTAGCACTTAATTCACCTTGAGTAAATCCAGCTTCACGACGCATTGTCTTAATTATTTTTCCTATCATTTTATTATCACCCTCTATATTGTCGCATTATTCCACAAATTTTACTTGAAATGTGGAGAAATACGGAGTATAATTAAATAAGATAGGAGTGTTACATATGAAAAAGAAGATAATTATTACTATTTCAATTATAATACTACTTATTGGAATTGTAATTATAAATAAAAATGTTCACAAAAATAGTTATGTTGAAAATACTATTTTAGAAAACAAAAAACCAGAGAAAATGTTAACAATGATGTTAGAACAAACAGAAGATGCTGGAGATTATCAAAGTGTTACTCAAAGCGGATGGCCAACAGAAGGATACAAATTTAATAGCAAGCTTTCAAGATGTGAAAATGGTGGAGAACTCTATTGGGATAGTGAAAAAAATATTGTATTTTTTTCAAACAATTCAATAGATAAATGTTATATTTATTTTGATAAAGTAACTTTAATTACATTTACTTTAGAAGATACAGAATATCAAGCAAAATTAAATATGACATATGGTGAATGGATGGAAAGTGAATATAATACTTTCGGATATTGGTTTAGTTCTCTATCAAGTGGAGGCACAACATATGATATAACCCTAGATGACAAAATAAATGAAAATTCAAATGTTTATTTAAGAAAAAATGGTGTTGATGGGCCTAAAAAAGAAATAACCCCCTCCAGAGGAACATTAACAACAACAGATGGAGAAGTAATAGAAATAAATGATTCCGATGATATAAAAAAATATATTAAATGTTATTTATTAAATGAAAACAATCTTAAAACTGCAAATTTATTTGATAATTTTAATAGGACTAGAATATTACACGCTTTTAAAGATTTTGATTATGGAGTTGGTGTTTTAGCTACAATAATAATAACTACGACTGATATTATAAACGCCGATGTAGCAATTACTGTTCCTGGAGTTCTATCGAGTAGTAGCATTTCTGTTACATTTGTTGGGCAAACTACGGATAAAAAAATAGATGCTGAAGCAATTCAAGACGATGGAATTAAACTATACATCACCGAACCTGGAATATATGTAATAAACAAATTATCATAAATTATGAATTTTTGTAAAAATTTGGGAAATAGTATTCTATTTCCTTTTTAAATATGGTAAAATAAAGAGTAATTGAAAGGACTGATATTTATGATATTAAATGGTAAGAAAGCAAGATTATATAATTATTTAATTGAAATATTAAATCAACATATGGACAATTACAATTATGAGTTTGTTATTGGAGAAACTAATGCTAATAAATATTATACTAATGATTTAAAAAATATAGAAATACATGTAAAAAATTCTCTTGATAAAATAAGTGATGCTGAAGTAATAAGTCTTGGATATAACCTATTTAAAAGAATGGGTTTAGAAGATGTAGAAATACTTATAAATAAAGATAATGAAATGAATGATATTCTTGATATGTTAGAAATATATTACATTAATGATGATAGTGATATCTTAAGTTGGTCATATATGTATGAAGATGTTGTTTTAGGTGTTGGCAGTAAAAATAGTAATGAAATAATTGTTAAAATAAATATAGAAATTTTAATTAATGCTGTAATGAATATTATCAGAGATAATGCCTTAGATGTAAATATTGATGTTAGTGTTATTGGTGTTAGTGAAGAAGAAAGCTATCATGCTTTAAAAATAGCTCAAGATTTAAGAATTAATAATATAAATTGTGTTATAAATGAAAAAGTTAATAGTAAGTTTAATATTTTATTAGATGAAGAAGACTTAAATAAAGGAATTATTAGTATAAAAGATAATTATACTGAAGAAGTAATAAAAATAGATGAAGCAGATGTTTTAGAATATATATTAGGTAATGTATAGAGAGGTTAATATGGATTATATAAATAAAATAGTTATAAATTGGATACTTTACAATAACGAAGTAACATATAACAATGAAGTAAGAAAAAGTATTATTAAATATGTTTTAAAAAATAGTAAAAGAGCCTTGGATGTTGTATCATTTCTTTATTGCTTAGGAAAAGATAGTACAAATATTATAAATGCAAGTAAAAAGGGAAAACTAAATAAGTATATGTCTAATTATTTTTCATCAGATGAAGATTTAGAGTTAATGAGATATTTATTTTTAGGAGATAATGCTAATAAATATAAAGATAATATTGCAATAGATAATAGTTATTTAGAAAATTTATTAATTAAATTTGTTAATAAAATGAATTTATTTAAGAAAGATACTTTAGAATATGAAATGTTTTTAAGTTTAATAAAAAATAGATGTGAAGATGTAATGGATGCTTTATTTATCATGGAATTTTTAAATATAAACATTATTGCTGGTATTAGAAGTTCTTTTAAAAGAGGTAGTGTTGATGCAGATTTAGATAAGTTAATGACTATAGTTAGAAATGCTAAAATAGAATTAAATAGTGAATATCATGCAATGAAGAATGTATTTATATTATCTTTAGAAGAAGAATTAAGTAATACTCATGCTGATATAGAAAATGAATTTTATAGCTTTGAAGAACGTGCATATATAGAAGAATGGTTAAATTTTGGTATTGGAAAAAATGAAAATATTTTGTTAAATTGGTGGAAAAGTGTTAGTGATTTTAAAGAAAATACTAACGAATTTAATAAAGTAAAAAATTATATTTTAAGTAATATGAATGATTTTTTAGAAGCATTAATGGCTATGTATACATTAGGAATTAATATAAGTAGAAGTATTAATATCTCCTTAATGGGAGAAAATAATGATTTTGAAGATTTAATTAATCAATATAAACTAGCAGGAATTAATTTAAAAATGCAGTTTAAAGATAGTTATAAAAAAGAAGATTTTATTGAAATATTAAGTAGTAATTTAAAAAGAAAGAGGGAAGTAAAATGACAATTAAAGAATTACAAAAAGATAGTGAAAAATATTTAGATAAAGAAGTAGAAGTCAGTGGTTGGATTAGAAATCATAGACCTCAAAAAGAGTTTGGGTTTATAGATTTTTCGGATGGTACAAGTTTTAAACATTTACAAGTAGTTTATACAAATGAACTTAAAGATTTTAGTGAATTAACTAAATTACATAATGGTTCAAGTATTAAAGTAGTTGGGGATTTTGTTAAATCTGAAGGTAGTGGACAAGATTATGAATTAAAAGCAAAATCTATTGAACTTTTAGGTGATTGTCCAGAAGATTATCCTTTGCAACCTAAAAAACATAGTATGGAATTTTTAAGAAGTATTGCTTATTTAAGACCTAGAGCTAATACATTTCAAGCAGTATTTAGAGTAAGAAGTGTAGCTGCTTATGCGATACATAAATATTTTCAAGATAGAAACTATATTTATGTACATACACCACTTTTAACAACTGCCGATTGTGAAGGTTCTGACCAAATGTTTAAAGTAACAACATTTGATTTTGATAATCTACCTAAAAAAGATGGTAAAGTTGATTTTAGTAAAGATTTATTTAATAAAAAGACATTTATTACAGGTTCAGGACAATTACATGGGGAAACATTTGCTTTATCATTTAGTAAAATTTATACTTTTGGACCAACATTTAGAACTGAAAACTCAAACACTAAAACACATGCAAATGAATTTTGGATGATTGAACCTGAAATTGCTTTTGCAGATATAAATGATTTAATGGATATTGAAGAAGATTTCTTAAAATACATTGTTAAATATGTTTTAGATACATGTCCAGATGAAATAGAATTCTTTGATAAATTTGTAGAAAAAGGATTAAAAGAAAAATTAGAAAAAGTAGTAAATAGTACTTTTGTTAGAATTGACCACAAAGATGTAATTGATTTACTTAAAAATAGTGGTGAAAAATGGGAATTTGAACCAAGTTATGAAGAAGATATAGCTAAAGAACATGAAAGATGGTTAACAAATCATTTTAATGTTCCGGTATTTGTTAAAAATTGGCCAGCTGGAATTAAAGCATATTACATGAAATTAAATGAAGATGGTAAAACTGTTGCTGGTGTAGACTTAGAAGTTCCTGGAGCTGGTGAACTTATCGGTGGTTCTCAAAGAGAAGAAAAATTAGATGTTTTACTAGCTAGAATGAAAGAACTAGGTGTAGAAGAAGAAAGTATTGAATGGTATGTAAATTTAAGAAGATATGGTGGATGTATCCATTCTGGATTTGGTATGGGATTTGAAAGACTAATTATGTATCTAACAGGTATTGAAAATATTCGTGATGTTATTCCATATCCAAGAACACCAGGTTCATGCGAATTTTAAGGGGGCTTTATGGGTAAGATTATTGCAATTGTTGGAATGTGTGGCAGTGGAAAATCCGTAGCTTGTGATTATTTAGAGAATTTAGGTTATAAAAAAGTTTATTTTGGGGGAGTTACTATGGACAAGTTAAAAGAAATTGGTCTTGAAATAACTCCAGACAATGAGAAAATGATGCGTGAAAAATTACGTCAAGATTTAGGAATGGGTGCTTATGCTAAGGTATTGCTACCTAAAATAAAAGAATTATCTATAAATAATAACGTTGTTTTAGATGGGCTTTATTCCTGGGATGAACTTGTTATATTAAATAATGAATTTAAAATGACTACAATTGCAGTAGTTGCTGATAAAAAATTACGTTACGAAAGACTAGAAAAAAGGGTAGTTAGACCTTTTAGTAAAAGTGATGCAATTAAAAGAGATGTTTCAGAAATAGAAAATATAGCTAAGGCTGGTCCGATAGCTTATGCTGATTATTATATATTTAATAATGGCACAATAAACGATTTTCATAATCGACTTGCTGAAATATTAAGTGATTTAGGAAGTGATAATTTTGAGTAAATTTACAAGTGAAATGGTTGATATGTATGCTGAAAAACTACTTATTGGCCTTACAAAAGAAGAAAATGAAATGGTTTTAAATGAGTTTGATGTTATAGAAAATACCATGGAAAAAATAGCAAATATGCCTGGGATAGAAAAAGTTGAACCAATGACACACGCTCTAGATGATTTTTCATTTACTTTAAGAGAAGATATAATTAAAGACAGTACTCCAGTAGAAGAATTATTACAAAATTGTGATTCTTATGAAGATGATTTAGTAAGTGTTCCAAAGGTGGTGGGCTAATGAATTATGGTATTATAAAACTTCATGAAATGTTAAAAAATAATGAAATAACTGTTGAAGAATTAGTTAATGATTCATTAAAAAAAGCACATGAATTACAAGAAAAATGTAATGCTTTTGTTACAATTATGGATGATACCAAAGTTGAAGTTAATGATAACCTCCTAAGTGGTATTCCTTATGGAATTAAAGATAATTATTCTACAAAAGGTATTTTATCAACTGGTTCAAGTAATACTTTAAAAGATTATGTACCTTTTTTTGATGCAACTGCTGTAGCCAACTTAAAGAAAAATGGAGCTGTAGGTATAGCTAAGACTGCATTAGATGAATTTGGTATGGGAGGCACAGGTTTAACTGCTCACACTGGTATTATCAAAAACCCTTGGGATACAACAAGAATTTGTGGGGGCTCATCAGCAGGTTCAGCTTGTAGTGTTGCTTATGGGGTTTATCCTTATGCTTTAGGAAGTGACACTGGAGACTCTATTCGTAAACCAGCAGGTTATTGTGGAATTGTTGGATATAAACCAACTTATGGTATGATTTCTAGATTTGGTTTGTTTCCATTTGCATCAAGCTTAGATACTTGTGGTGTTTTAACAAGAAGTGTTGAAGATGCTGCTATTGTTGTTGATGGCATGAAAGGCATTGATGAAAACGACCAAACAAGTTGGAACTCTAGCAATATAAATCTATATAATGATTTATCTAAAGATGTAAAAGGTAAAAAATTGTTTTATATAAAAGAAATTACTGATATAAGTAACTATCCACATGCTTCAAATGAATTAAAGGTGCATTTGGAAAATTATCAAAAAGCCTTAGAAAAGCTAAGAAATATTGGTGTTACTGTTGAAGAAGTATCAATTGATAAAACTCTTCTTAGTGTAATACCTGGTGTTTATGTTTGCATTTCATGTGCTGAAGCAACAAGTAATATGTCTAATTTAACAGGTATTTCTTTTGGCCCACGAGGAAATGGCGAAAATGTTATGGATATGATTAAAGATTATCGTACTAAAGGATTTTCACCATTGATTAAAAGAAGATTTGTAATAGGTTCTTATGTTTTACAAAAAGAAAATCAAGAAAGATATTTCTTAAATGCTTGTCGTGTTAGAAGATTAATTGTAGATAAATTTAAAAGTTTATTTAAAGAATACGATGGCTTTATTTTACCTGTAGGTAGTGGAGTAGCTCCATTAATTGAAGGTTTAAATGAAAAAGTTGATGATGATGAATTAGCTATTTTAGAAAATCATTTACAAATTGGGAATTTCGGAGGTTTTCCATCAATTACAATTCCAAATGGTTTTATAAATGGACTACCTGTTGGAATTAATATTACTGGTAATTGCTATGATGATCAAACAGTTTTAAATTTAGCATATGCCCTAGAAGATTTAATGGATTATAAAAATATGGTTGTAGGTGATAAAAATGAGTAAATATAAAGCAGTTATTGGACTAGAAATGCATTGTGAAATGAAAAGTAATACAAAAGTATTTTCTAGTGCTAAAAATAGTTATAGTGATATTGCCAATATTAATGTTAATCCTGTAGATATGGCATTTCCAGGTATCTTGCCAGTACTAAATAAAGAATGCGTAAGAAAAGCTATCATAGCAGCTTTAATCCTAAATTGTAAAGTTCCAGAATATATGTACTTTGATAGAAAAAATTATTATTACCCAGATTTACCAAAAGGATATCAAATTACTCAATTACATGACCCAGTTGGTGTTAATGGTTCAATTAAGATTGATTGTAATGGTGTTACTAAAGAAATTAAAATCCATGATATTCACCTTGAAGAAGATGCAGCATCAATGGAACATTTTAGTGATGTATCATTAATTAATTATAATAGAGCAGGAGTTCCTTTACTAGAACTTGTTACTGAGCCTTGTATTGAGTCACCAGAAGAAGCTGTTGCATTCCTTGAAGAAATGCGAAGAATATATCAATATGCTGATATATCTGAAGCAGATACCAAAAAAGGTCAAATAAGATGCGATGTCAATGTTTCAATAATGGATAAAGATAGTAATGAACTAGGAACAAAGGTTGAAGTTAAAAATGTTAATTCTTTTGGAAATGTTTATGAAACTATTAAATATGAAATAGAAAGACAAAGCAAATTAAAAGATGAAGGAAGATATGATGAAGTTGTTCAAGAAACAAGAAGATTTGATGAAGAAACCGGAACAACTATAAGAATGCGTACTAAAGCTGATGCTATCGATTATAAGTATTTTGTGGAACCAAATATTCCAAAATTTAAAATAGATAGTAATTTGGTTGAAGAAATAAAAAAATGTATTCCTGTCTTACCAAACGAAAGAAAAATAAAATATATAAATGAATATGGTTTAAGTGAATATGATGCGAATATTATTATAAAAAATAAAGAATATGCTGATTATTTTGAAGAATGTGTAAGTTTAGGTATGGATAAAAAAATAGCTGCCAACTACTTAATTGTACAAATTATTGCTTATTTAAATAAAGAAGCTATTAGTTTAAATGAATTTTATTTAAAACCAAATTTATTAAACCAAATAATTAGTGAATTAGAAAAAGGTAATATTTCTTCTAAACAAGCTAAAGATATATTTAATAAAGCTTTAGAAGAAGAAAAAGAACCTAAAAACTTTATTAGTAAAGATAATGCCCAAATATCTGATAGTAATGAGCTTACTATCATTATAGATAATATATTAAAAAATAATACCTCACAAGTAGAAGCTTATAAGGGTGGTAAAACAAACTTATTTGATTACTTTGTAGGTCAAGTAATGAAAGAAACTAGAGGAAAAGCAAATCCAAGTTTAACTAAAGAAATATTAAAAGACAAGTTAGATAATTAACTTGTCTTATTTTATTTCTAGAGGAACTTTTTCCTCTTTCTCTTATAGCTTTTTTAATTCTTCCATTAACTCTTCATTTATTCTTAATGGATATGAATTTATAATTTTCATTTTATCACTTGCTTTCTACCTAAAATGATATCAATTTGATATTTACTAATTATAAAATATGTAGTAAAATTAAATAGTAGAGTAGACATTACATAAAATGACAAATTATTTAAAAGAAATTTGTTATGATAATAAAGAGGAGCGTAGTTATGAAAAAAATGAAAATATATCATATATTAATTTGGGTTATTTTGTTAATATTAGTTATAGTTTTGTCTAATAGTATAACTAATAATATTTATTGTGGAAAAGAAAATAAATTTGACAATAATCTTCTTTCTATTATGATAGAAACTGGTGAGGCTTCTGGACAATACGAAAAATCTAATAATAGTTTATGGCCCACTGGTGATTATGTTTTTAATGCAGAACTATCTAGGTGTGAAAATGGTTCAACATTAAATTGGATAGATGCAAAAAAAGCTGTGGAGTATTCAGGAAACCTAAGTGACAAATGCTATATTTATTTTGATTATGTTCCACCGGTTAAATTAACTAATTATATCACTTCAAAATATACAGGAACACAAGGAGAAAATGGTATTTATTATCATGAAAGCAATTTAACCAATGGAGCAGGAGATAACTCATATAGATTTGCTGGTAGTGATTATCAATTAACATTAAAGGCAACATCAGCAGGATTAAAAACTGTTATAACAAGTGTAAAAACCGCATCTGACGGAGTAATAAATTTTTATTGTAATGGAACAAAACAATATGTTGGATTTACTTGCACTTCAACTTATACCAGATATTATAGTTTGCAATATGATACATCAAATACTCAGTATCAATCATATAAAGAAGCCTTAGCAAAAGCAGTAGCGGACGGATATTTAACACAAAATAATATTAAAAACTTTGTATGTTTTGGAACAAATGAAAGTCCATGCCCAACAGAAAACTTATATCGAATAATTGGTGTAATTGATAACAAAATTAAATTAATAAAATATGATTATGCAACAAGTGCAATTCTTGGAACGAATGGTGGATATAACAATAACACACAAGTATTTTACTATTCAGGAGACAAAGAAAGTCAAGATAATATAGAATGGTATACTTGGAATAAAACTACTAAAACTAATTCATGGAGTGATGCTGAATTAAATACAATAAATCTAAATACAAATTACTTAAATAATTTAGGTAGTGATTGGTCAAACAAAATAGTCACAACAACCTGGCAAGTTGGAGGTAATACTTTAGCAAAAATTGGAAGAACAACAATGAACCTTGTTTATCAAAATGAAGTTAAAACTCCAGCAACATCGACTACTTATGATGCCAAAATAGGTTTAATGTATATCAGTGATTATGGTTATGCTGCAAACCCTAAATACTGGACTTATCAAGAATATAATTCATCTGATGCAACTAAAGATTATAGTGCCGCTGCAGAAGCAAACTGGATGTATGGTGGATTTTATGATTGGATAATTACTAGGCTTTCAGATTATACTAATGTAGTAATGCGTACACTTGCAAGTGGTAATGTTGGATCAACTACCACATACGATGCAACAGCAGGTGTTAGAATGGTGTTTAATTTAGATGAAAACGTTATATATAAATCAGGTCTTGGAACTCAAGATAATCCAATAATTTTAAATTAATTAAATTTGAGTAAAAGTTAATAAAATACTTTTGCTTTTTTTCTTTCTGTGATATAATTTAAATATACTAAAGGGATGTGTGATATATGTTTGGTAAAATTATGTATATTGGTGAGTCTGAAGCTCATGTAGAAAACTTAATTAAAGATGCCAATGCTGCTGATTTGATGAATGTTAATGTCATTTTTGAAGATAGCAGAGGATGTATTCTAGGTGAAGTACAAGAAATAAATAGTGATGTAATAAAAATTCGTTTTTTAGGTGAATATATTAATGGAAAATATGTAAATGGTGTTTTAAGAAAACCATTGTTGTCATCTAAAATTAGGATGATTACTAAAAATGAGTTAACTGAATTAGTTGGAACATATAGTGCTAGTAGCTTTGTTTTAGGAGAAAGTGCAATATATAAAGGATTTAATATATATCCAAGTATTAATAGTTTATTTTCCAATCATTTAGCAATCTTTGGTAATAGTGGTTCAGGCAAATCGTGTGGAGTAGCTAGAATAGTTCAAAATTTATTTTCAAGCATGTATCAGGTACAATATAATGCTAATATCTTTATTTTTGATGCTTTCGGAGAATATAAAAATGCTTTTGGCAAATTAAATGAAATAAATAGTAATTATTCATATAAATTTATTACAAGTAATCCTCATGATGAAAATGATAATTTATTAAAAATACCAGTTTGTTTACTTACTTTAGATGACATAGCTTTATTATTACAAGCAAATAATCATGCTCAATTGCCAATTATTGAAAATATGATTAAACTTGCCAAAATATTTTCAACTAATACGGAAGAAGCTAAAGATTATAAAAACCATTTAATAGCTAAAGCATTACTTGCAGTTTTATTTAGTAATGAAACAATATCAAGTAAGAAAAATGAAATTTTTACAATAATTGAAGTATGTAATACACCAGAATTTAATTTTGATACAGTAATTCCAGGTTTAGGATATACTAGAACATTTAGTGAATGTTTTGAAATAGATAGTAATGGTAATTTTGGTGAGTCTGTTTTAATAACTAATTACATTTTAAGTAAACTAAACGATAATTTAGATAACATTAAAGCTCCGGATTATGTTAATTATAGTATAAAAGATTTAGCATCATCCCTAGAATTTACTTTAATTAGTGAAGGCTTCTTACACAATCAAAACTTACATGATGATGCTGTTATCCTAAGAGTTAGACTTAATGGTATTATAAATAGTAGACTTAATGATTATTTCTCAGATGAATTAATAAATATTCCTGATTATATTAAATCATTAATAGATAATAATGGCAAAAAAGCTCAAATAATAAATATAAATTTAGAAGATGTTGATGATATTTATGCCAAAGTATTTGTTAAGATTTTTTCTAGAATTTTATTTGATTATGCAAAATCAAGTGAAAAAAGAGCATCAATGCCATTTCACTTATTCTTAGAAGAAGCTCATAGATATATTCAAAAAGATAATGATACATTCCTGCTTGGATATAACATATTTGATAGAATTGCTAAAGAAGGGCGTAAATATGGGGTTATACTTGATATTATAAGTCAAAGACCCGTAGAAATTAGTGATACAGTTATTGCCCAATGTAATAATTTCTTAATATTTAAGATGACCCATCCTCTAGACATAAAATATATTGGAGAAATGTTACCAAATATCAGTCAAGATATCTTAGACAAGCAAAAAGTATTACAACCAGGTACTTGTGTATGTTTCGGCGGAGCCTTCAAAATACCAATGATTGTTAAGTTAGAAATGCCAAATCCAATGCCTTACAGTAGCAATTGTGATGTAAGCAAATGTTGGAAAATGGAAAATAACCCTGGAAATATTGAAGAATTTATTTAATATAATATAGTAGAAGTATTAATTTGTAATACTTCTATTTTGTTTTATTATATGGCTTTTTGCCGTGCAAATTTGCATTTTTAATAAAAATATGGTATAATAGAAATGTATTCGTTAAAGGAGAGTATATAAATATATGATAAATTATATAAAAACCAATATGAAAAGGATACTTGTGATTATTGGTGTACTTGTGGGAGTAGTAATATTATTACAACCGAGTGGTACAAAACATCTTGAGGTAGAACATGAAGTAGAAAACGGTGTTCCCCTGGAAAGCTTAAATAAGATATCTTACGAAGACACCATTGATTTAACATTAAAAGAACATCAAGATTCAATTACATTCTTAGCAGAAACATTCCAAATAAATGAAGAAATATTAACTGAAAAGTTAACAAGTAACTTCAAGGAATTAAATCTTGCTGAAAGTAATGAAAATTTTGATAAAACAGTTGTAGATTACTTATTTAAACTTGAAGAAAATGAAAAAATACTATTTAATAATAAGAGGACAAATGGTAATAAAGATAAGGATTATATTGTAAAATTAGTTAAATATTTTAGTAATATTTATGATAATGTTGACTTTAGTATAGCTGCTGGTATTGCTAAAGTAGAATCTGGTTATACATCAAAATATATGTTAAATAAAAACAATATATTTGGTGGTATGTATAATGGTAACTTAATTGGTTATAAAAATATTGAGTATGGTACTTTAAAATTTATAAAACTATTAAGTGAAGGATACTTTGGTAAAGGCCTTGTAACAGTTGAAGATATAGGTCGTGTATATAATCCGATGATTAATGAGTCTGGAGTAAAAACTGCTAAACCAACCTGGGTTTATAATGTAACTCTTGCTATGGAAGACTTTATAGAAGTTGAAGCTGTTGATACAACTTTACTGTTAAGTTTAAAAAATGTTTAGTAAGACTTGTTAAATGATTATTAATTTGATATAATTAAGATACCTAAAGGGTAAATGTCTATGTCAATATAAAACCGACTAGATAGATAATAAGGGAATCTAATTGAATTATGGTGTAGAAGACTTAACCATTAAGTGAGTAAGGATCCTAAAATAGTTCATGTGATGCCCACCTCGCGAGAGCGGGTTTTTATCAATGCATGGCAACCTTTGGGTTTTCTTTTGGAGGAAAATTATGTTTGATAGATTAGAATTACTTATTGGAAAAGAAAATTTAGATAAGTTAAGCAAAATTAATGTTTTAATTGTAGGTATTGGTGGAGTAGGTGGTACTGCTTTAGAAGCTTTAGTTCGAAGTGGTATTAAAAACATTACTATCATAGACTTTGATGTTTTTGCTGAAAGTAACTTAAATAGACAAATACTTGCAACATATAATGATATTGGGGCTTTTAAAGTAGATGTTGGTATAAAAAGATGTAAAAGTATTAATCCAAATGTCAATATTACTGGTCTTAAAATGCGTTTGAATGAAGAAAATATCAATACAATTGGGCATTTTGATTATATTATTGATGCTTGCGATGATGTAAACGCTAAACTTTTATTAATGGAATATGCAGGCAAAGAAAATATCTCATTAATTAGTTCAATGGGCACTGGTAAAAGGCTTAATCCATGTAATGTGATTATTACAAGACTAGATAAGACAAGCAATGATAAACTAGCTAAAAAAATAAGATATGAAGCTAGAAAAAGCGGTTTAAGTTTAAAAATACCTGTTGTATGTTCTAAAGAAGATATAATAAATAATGATAGAGTTGTTGCATCAAGTATATTTGTACCTTCAACAGCAGGTTTAATGCTTGCTTATTATATAATAGAAAAAGTAATCAACGAATGATTACTTTTTTGTTACTAAGAATTTAGCTAATGTATTAGCATCAACACCATTATATACAATATCATATATAGTAGTAATAAGTTCTATTTCAATACCTTTCTTTTGAAGCATTTTATAAACAATTTCTAAAGTGTTATAACCTTCAACTGTGTGAGTAGCTAAATACTCATTTATTTTATTTTGGTCTTTAGTACTTCCAACAATTACCCCAAAACTAAAGTTTCTACTTTTAGTACTTGTACAAGTAAGCATTAAATCCCCAACACCAGCAAAAGATAAAATAGTTTTTGGGTTACCACCAAATATTTTAATAATATCCTTTATATCATGTAATGATTCATTTATTAAAAAACTTTGGGTGGAATTACTATAACCTAATCCGCTTAAAATACCTGATGCAATAGCAATAACATTTTTAATTGAACCACACATTTGAATACCAATCATATCCTTTGAAGGTCTTAGTTTTAATGTATCATTTGCTAAAGTATTTAATACATATTCTTTAGCTTTTTTAGTTTTTGATGCAAGTGCCAAAGCTACTGGTTCATTATTTAAGATGTCTACAGCAAAAGTTGGACCAGATATAACAGCAATATTATTAGTTTTTAAAGCGTTTTTAACAATATTTGATAATAATTCTTCACGAGATTCTTCAATACCTTTACTAGCAATACAAACTGGTATTTTAGGATTATAATATGGTTTCATTTCTTTAGTTACAATATCAACATATTTACTTGCAGTAATAATATATATAAGATTAGTATTTTCTAATGTATCTTCCATACTAGCACTTATTTTGATATTTTTAGGTAATTTTGTATCAAAAACAGATGCTACTTTTTTTGTCTTTTTATATTCTTCATACTTTTCGTTATTTTCTGTCCATATAACTATTTCATTTTCGTCTTTTTTAGCTAACATTTTGCTTATTGCAAGACTGTAAACTCCAAGACCTATAACACTTATTTTCATTACTCATTCCTCATTTCTTCATGTAATTTATTTAAACTTTGTTCTATTTTATTATTTTTAGGTCGATAATATTTTTTTCCAATTAAGTTTTTTGGCATATAATTTTGTTTAACCCAGTCATTCGGATAATTGTGTGGATACAAATAATCCGGACTTGATGTTTTAATATTATCAGGAACATTTCCCGTATTTCCTTTTCTAATATCATTTATTGCATCATCTAAGGCTAGGTGAGAGCTATTACTTTTCGGTGATAATGCCATTTCAACCACAATTTGTCCGAGTGGAATACGAGCTTCAGGCAATCCAACTAATTCTGCAGCACTTATTGCTGCCATAACTCTTGGTCCAATTCCTGGATTAGCCATGCCAATATCTTCATAAGCTATAACACTTAAACGTCGATAAATACTATCTAAATCCTCGGCTTCAATTAATCTAGCCAAATAATGAAGGGACGCATCAACATCACTACCACGAATAGATTTTTGTAAAGCACTAAGTACATCATAATGACCATCACCATCTTTATCATGAAAAAATACTGGTTTATTATTAATCTTTTTAATATCTTCTAAAGTTATTTTCTTATCACTAGAGTAATATGCAACTTCAAGTAGATTTAAAGCAAAACGCATATCTCCACTAGCAAGATTAGCAACATAATCTATAGCATCTTTATCAATTTTAATATTATCAAGTTTTGGTAACGCTTTATTTAAACCATCAATAATATCTTCTTTAGATAGTTCATGTAATTCAAATATTTGACATCTACTTCTAATAGCAGGATTAATTTTATGATATGGATTAGATGTAGTAAGACCGATTAAAATAATTGTTCCATTTTCAATATAAGGAAGTAATAAATCTTGTTTATCTTTATTCATTCTATGAATTTCATCAATTATTAAAACCATGTCTCCATACATTTTAGCTTCCATAATCGCTGTATCAAAATCACTTTTATTATTAACTGTAGCATTTAAAAATTTATAATGCATTTCAAGTTCACTAACTAAAGCAGTAGCAATACTAGTTTTCCCAATACCTGGTTTTCCATAAAAAATCATTGAAAAAAGTTTCTTGTTTTTTACAAGATTAGTAAGTATTTTTCCTTCACCAACTAAATGTTTTTGACCAATAATGTCATCTATTTTTTTAGGTCTTAATTTATCTGCTAAAATTTCCATAATATCACGTAAATAATTATAGCACATTTTCTATTTTTTTGATACAATATATTTAGAAATTAGGTGATAAAAATTGCGAAATATTATAAGTAATATAACTGATGAAAGTACAAAAGACTTTTTAGAATATTTAAAATATGAAAGAAGAGTATCTGTTAACACCGTTGATTCTTACGGAGAAAACCTTTTATTATTAAAAAATTACACTAATAAAGATTTAATTAGTTTAAAAAAAGAAGATATAAAAGATTTTTTAGATAATGTTGAAGCTACTGCTAGAACAAAAGCTCATTACTTAACAGTTTTTAATTCATTTTACAAGTATTTAGTATTTATGGATAAAATAAAAAGTAATCCTTGTGATGGAATAAAAGCTCCAAAATTAGAAAAAAAACTTCCAACATACTTAACTAATGAAGAAATAGCCAAATTATTTAATATAAGATTAACTAAACCAGTTGATTATAGAAATAAAGCTATTTTAGAAGTAATGTATGCAACCGGGGCCAGAATTAGTGAAGTAATTAATTTAGAATTAAATCAAATAGATTTTGAAGAGTGCATTATTAGAGTTGTGGGGAAGGGGAAGAAAGAGAGAATTATCCCTTTAGATGATGTTGCTATTGATGCTTTAGATAACTATATTAATAATTATAGACCTTTTTTAATAAAAAATGAGACATGTAATTACGTGTTTTTAAATAAAAATGGTGAAAAAATAAGTCGTCAGATGATATTTAAAATGTTAAAAAATCTAGCTAATAAAGCTGGAATAACCAAAGAAATAAGTCCTCATACATTAAGACATTCTTTTGCATCAAACTTACTTAATAATGGAGCTGACCTAAGAGTTATTCAAGAATTACTTGGACATGAAAATTTAGAAACAACAGAAATATATTCTCATTTACAAAACAAAAAAATAAAGGATGATTATAACAATCACCCTCATGCACATTTCTAAAAACTATCTAGAGTTTTCGTTTCTTGCATCGTTACGTGCACTTGATCTTGCACGGCTAGAAGCTTTAGCTGTCTTTTTAGCTCTACTTCTTGCGTTTTCTTTATTTTTGCTCATGTTTACCTCCCACTATTATTATGTAACAAATATAAATTTTTAATCATATATTTTATGGTAAATTAAGGAAGTGATAAATTTGATAAAAATTGGTGTTACAACAAGAATATTAATTAATGAAATTGGTTTAGAAATAGAAAAAATACCACATTCATTAATAAAAAAAATAGAACAATTTAATGTATTATCCATTATAATTCCAAGTATTGATAATATTAATTATTACCTTGATACTTGTGATGCCTTCATTATTCCCGGAGGAACTACTTGGAATGATGTTGATGTAAAAGTATTAAAATATGCTATGAAACACAATAAACCATTACTAGGAATATGTGCAGGAATGCAAGCAATTGCTAATGCTAATACCTTTATGGACCACACTATAAAAGTTGATAGTAATATAAATCATTACGTTCCAGATAAAGAATATGTTCATGAAATAACTATATATGATGGCATTTTAAAAGATATAATCGGTAAAAAGAAAATCTACGTTAACAGCAGACATCATGATACAATTATAAATGAAAATTTCTTTAAAGTTGAAGCAAGAAGTGATGATGGTATTATTGAAGCTATTAGTTTAATTGGATATAAATTTATCTTCGGTGTTCAATGGCATCCAGAAGATATGGATGATATAGATCAGGATAAATTATTTAAATATTTTATTAGTTTAATTTGATTTTTAATAAACTATGTGATACTATCTAGACAGGGAGGCATTTATGAAAACAAAAAACATACAAAACATTAGCTTGTCTGAGTTATCTTTTATTATTTTTTCTAATCAATTTAGTATTGATTTACAAAAAGATGCTTATGAAGAATTAAAAAGAAGATTTTCTAAAAAAACATTTAGTTTAGAAGCATTTTTAGAATATGAGAAAACTACAATCGAAAAAAGAGGAAGTAATATCAATGATTATTTAATATCGGATAATGCATCTATAAGCTTACTTTTAAGATTATACTTTTCAATGGTTTATAAAAAAGAATTATTTCAACATGGCAATTTACTATTTAGTGAAAATTTATTATGTCATAGTGATGGAGAAAATACCTTTTTTGTTAAAGCTTTAAGATATGAATTAAAAAGACTAGAAAACACTAAAAGTCCATTCTTATCTTCTTCTGAATGTGAAGTATTAGAAAAAGTAATGGAAGCTTTAAATGAAAGAATAAATAAGAAACAACCAATTTGGTATGAATCATCATTAACTGAATGTACTTGGGATATTATGGCAGACTCTTTAATAACTATAATTCCTGTAATCAGTTATTTATCAGTTTACAACTTTCTTTTGCAAGATTTAGCTAAATTAGCACCACAAAAAAGAGCTATTATGAAATCAATGAAAACAGCAACTGTTGATCATTCAATTTTCCATAATGAGGAATTAAAACGAAATTTAGTAAGATAACTTGAATATAATTAAGTGGTGATATGATGCAAAATATTATAATTCCACTTATATTATCTACATTAGCTGGTCTATCCACTTTAATCGGTGCTATACCTATATTTTTTAGAATTAAAGAGATAAACTTAAACAAATTTATTAGTTTTTGTCTTTCTTTTTCTATTGCTATAATGATATCTATAAGTATTTTTGATTTAATACCAACATCATTTTTTGAAATAGTTAACTTTTATGGTGTTTCAAAGACATTTATTATTTTAATAATAGCTTTTATAATCAGTTATATTATTATTACTTATTTAAGTAGTTTAGTAGAAAAAAAAGAGAGTGGAGGAGACCTTTATAAACTAGGAATTCTTAATATGATTGTTTTAGTTTTACATAATTTACCTGAAGGTATTGCCACGTTTTTAAGTAGTTATCACAGTATTAATCTAGGTTTAAGATTATCAATTGCCATAATGCTTCACAATATTCCTGAAGGTATTTCTATTGCAGTTCCAATTTACTATGCTACAAATAACAAGAAAAAAGCTATAAAAGCAACCCTTATATCAGGTTTATCCGAACCACTCGGAGCAATACTTGCATATGTTTTCTTAAAAAGGTTTGTTTCAGAGTTAATGATAAGTATAGTTTTAATAGTAGTTGCAGGTCTTATGATTACTTTATCTATTCAAGAAATGTTACCAAAAGCTTTAAAATATAAAGAAATCAAATTTATTTATCTAGGCTTATTCTGTGGAACAATTTTAGTAATTATAAACGTTTTAATTAGTTAGTAGAGTGGGGGAGAGTATTTACTTTTAAGAATTTATATGATAAACTTTAAAAGTAAGGATGTGTTACTCATGAAACTAAATAATATAAATTTAGATTTAATTATAAATTATGCAATGATTGTAGGAGCAATTATTTTAGTTATTGCCATAATTAGGTCAATATTACCATTATTAACTTATGGTGAACTAAAGAAACAAAACAAATTACTAGAACAAATTAGCAAAGATATTTCTTATATTAAAGATAGATTTCTATAACTAAGGTTTACATGCTATTAAAAGCTTATTTAAAAAGAATAAAACTATAATAATTAATATTAATAATAAATCAGATAGTAATATTATTATTAATTTTTTTCTCATAAATTGGTTAACATAATATATATTATTTAGTAAATATAACCAAGATATTAATCAGTAAAATTATCCAATTTAACTAACATTATAACTTCTTTCATAACATTTTGTAACAAACACATATAATATACATATTTGATTTCAAATTTTATAAAAATTAATTTTTTCAATTTAAAATTATTTTTTATTTTCTATGAATTAAGGATTTTATTTTATAACCTTATTTTATATATAAATATAATGATTATGCACGTGTTATAACCTTATATATAATATAAATAAGGATATATGCGCGTATACGTATATATGTGCAAAGTCCCCTACTTAACTGATAGGGGACTTTGCATTTATTTTATAGTAAATATTAAAGCAATTACAATCATTAAAATAAAATCTACTACTAATTTACTTATTAAAAGATTTATATTTAATAAATTATATAAGATATAAATAAAGAAACAAGATAATATTATTCTAAATATCTTTTTTAATAAAAATAATATATTTCTAGATATTAAGTTATATTTATATATACTTTGATAGTTAATAATAATATGTAATACTATCCCTACTCCTTCAGATATTAAATTTGCAAATATAATACCTTTTAAATCATTTACATCAGATTTTATATAAAAAATTATCATAAATAACACTAAACTAATTAAATATGGTATTAATGATTTAATAATATAAGGAACTAAATTCTTTAGATAGGGGATTACTTTATGTCTCCCCTTCTCTTTTTTAATCGTGTTTTTTCGCCAAATTGTTTTAATATCTTCCTCTTTTAGAGAAATATTTTCATTTATGGCAGTAATCAAATAATTATTACCAGTAGTAATTTTATTTAATTGACTATTTAATAATTCAATATTTATTGCTTTTATATTTGGTAAAACTGTCTTAAAATTAGTATTAAATAGTGTATTAAACAATTTATTTATAAAATCTTTACAAATACATTTACTATCATCTGAACCCATTATAATAGCATCTTTTGTATTTATAGCTTCATAACCACATTTTGCGATATCATCACTAGCAACTTCTAATATATTATCAATAGAAACAATAGCTTTAACATCTAATTTATTTAGTTTTATATGTTCATTTATCTTTTCTAAATAATTATAATTAATACCATTAAAAAATGGATAATTTATATCTAAATTTAAATTACCTTTATTACATATAACAATATTTTTAAAAAACTCTGATAATTTATCAATATTTTCCTTAAATAAAGTTATATTTTCATCATAATAGTTAATTATTATCAATAATTCTTCATTCATATATCTAACACCTTTATTATTTTAACACTAGATTATGTTTATGTCAAAAAAAGAAGTTTAATTTCACTTAAACTTCAATTTCTTCACCATCTTCACAAATACAAGTTCCAAAATCATAATCAGATACTTTACCACCTGGGCATATATTTTCACATGTATTTTCCAATAAATCATCTTCAGTATCATCCCAAGAGGTATTAAAAGAACTAAGTAAATCTTCAATTGCTTTATAAGCTTTAAATTCACTAATTTTATCCATTGTATTAGTCATTAATGTATTACTATCTTTTTCTGTAATATCATTTATATCAACAGCATCTTTATAATCTTTCTTATTTATAATATTTTTACCATATTCTGACTTACTACTTATATCTAAAGTTATATTATAATCACTATAAGAAACATTTATTTTACCAGTTAAATCTTCTTTTTTATTTTTATTATCAGTTGTTACATCAATATTTCCATCAACTTTTAAACCTTCAGCTTCAATAATCAATTTAATATTTGATGTATTCTTCTTATTAATTAAAGTCATATTAAATACTGTAGTACTTGATTTTAAATTCATTTCAATTTTCTTATCTTTAACTTCAATTTTTAAATTAAATGGTTCATTATATTCATCATTTCCTGAAATAACTATTTTTTCTTTTGTTACTTCAAGATTAAATTTTTCTTCACCACTTGCTACTTCATAAGTATTTCCCTTAGTTCTAACGCCTTTTACTTCCATATCTTCACTAGTAATAGTAAAGTTTTCTATTTTATTACCAAAAATACTTACTTCTACAACTATTTTAACATTTTCAAGGCTTAATTCATCATCTTCTAAATAACTAGATAAAACTTCATCATCTTTTATTAAACTTTTAAATTTATCAATTATTTTTTCTTTATTATTATCATTAATTTCATAAGTATAAACTACATTTAAGCCATTATATTTAGTACTTAAATCAGCTTCTTTTAAAGCTTCAAATAAGTATTTTACTAAATTATTAAGAGCATCTTCTAAATCACTAATACTACTAAATGATTTTAATGTGTTTTCTAAATCTTCAACACTACCAAAAAGATTTTCTTCACTAGTTGTAGTTAATGTTTTATCAAGTAAATCTTTACTATCAAGATAAATCTTATTATTATCAACTGTAATAGTTCCCCTTAAAGATGCTTTATCTTGTTTTAAATTTACATCTAAACTTACATAATTATTTTTTAAACTACTTTCTGTTTTCAAACCAATTTCTAGATTATTAAAATCTTTTAAATCAGTTGCATCAGTTGTTAGTTTCAACTTAGCATCACTAGAAATATCATATTCATCGATATTTTCTAAATAATCTTTATTAAATGTTATTCCTTCAAAAGCTTCATTTACAAAAGCATTAATTTTTTTAGAACTTTGATTTAAGAAACTTGATGCTGTATAAGTCATTTTAACATATAAGAAACACCCAACAACAATAACAACTATCGCTAAAACTATACCGACAATTATACCTTTTTTTTCTTTTCTTTCATTACTTTTACTAGCAATGTTTTCAACCATAACACTTTCCCCATTTTCGAATTTTTCATCCATATCCATTACCTCACTACTTTTAATATATGTTTATTATATCATTTAAAATCAAAATTGTATAGAAAAAATAAGAATTATTTTACAATTCTTATTTCATATATTTTTTAAAATTCTTAAATTCTGAAGCATCCTCAAGGTCAGTTTTAGCTAAATCTTGTAATAATGCTTTTTGTTTTCTATCTAATTTTGTTGGAGTAATAATATTTATAACTGCATACATATCACCTTTACCAATTTTATTTGGTAATTTAATACCTTTACCTTTAATTTTTAATTTTGTATAGTTTTGAGTACCGGGTTTTATTTCTAAAATAATGTTACCATAAAGAGTAGGTATTTCCTTTTTACATCCTAAAATAGCATCAGTAATAGTAACAGGAACTTCCAAGTAAATATCAGCACCATCTCTTTCAAATAGTGGATGTTCTTTAATTTTAAATTCTAAGAAAACATCGCCATTGGGGCCACCATTAACTCCAGCATTTCCTTTACCACTAAGTCTTAATTGATATCCTTCATCGACACCTTCTGGAATGGTTACAGTTAATGTCTTAACTTTTTCAACAACGCCTTTACCATGACAATCATCACAAGTTGTTTCATAAGTTTTACCAACACCACGACAATTTGGACATGTTTTTTGAGTTTGCATGTAACCAAAAATAGTTTGAGCTTGTTCTAATACTTTTCCAGCACCACCACAAGTACGACATGTAGTTTCGTTAAAACCGCCTTTTCCTTTACATCTAGAACATTCACTAGTTAAATTTAATTTTACGTCTTTTTCACAACCAAAAGCCGCTTCTTCAAATGTTAAATTTAACACAACACGAACATCTTGTCCTTTTGTGGCTCTTGAACTAGACCTAGAACTTCTTCCAAATCCAGAGAAACTTGAAAATCCGCCCCCAAATAAATCTCCCAAAATATCACCAAGGTCAATATCTCCCATATCAAAACCTTGAAAACCTGAATCTCCACCAGTTCCTCCATTTTGGAAAGCTGCATGACCAAATTGATCATATTGACGTCTTTTTGTAGCATCCGATAATACTGCATAAGCTTCACCAATTTCTTTAAACTTTTCTTCAGCTCCTGGTTCTTTATTTATATCAGGATGATATTGTTTAGCAAGCTTTCTAAAAGCTCTTTTTATTTCTTCATCAGTAGCAGTTTTACTTACTCCAAGTATTTCATAATAATCTTTTTTATTCATAACTTTACTCCTTTCCAGCAATAGTAATATTTTCAAGTAATAATGATGGTGCACTAATATTTAAATTATCTTTTGATAAATCATTACCAACTTCTAAAACATTACTAAATACTTCAAATATATTTGTAGATAATATAATCATATTAAGTCCCTTAGTAATAACTCCATTTTCAACTTTTAAACCATCAGCTTGAACAGAAATTATACCAGTTTTCGTATCAACACCAGCATGAAAACCATATGCTTCATCTATAATAACTCCATTATCTAGTTTTTTAACTAATTCTTCATAAGAATTATTCCCGGGAACAATATATAAATTATTAACACCATTGGCATTTCCAGTAGCATCTTTTTTAGTTAATAAAGCATACTCTAAATTATTTATTTCTTTTATAAATTTACCATCTTTAACAATATTTTGAAATTCTTTAATAGTTCCTTCACTATCAAAACATTCTGTTTCAATACCATTTTTAGAGTCTTCAACAATATTTATCTTATCACTAAATATCTTTTTATTGAATTTATCAGTAAATACTGACTCATTTAGATATATTTTCTTGCTATTAAAAGAATCCACAAATGTACTAAGGATGCTTGTAACAACTTCATTTGTTAGTAATACTTTATATTTATCAGTTTTTAAGGAACTACTATCTAATTTAATTAATACATTATCAAGTCTTTTTAATAAATAATTTTTAAATTCTAAAAAGTCATAATTCTTAGAAAAATATCCTAGATATAATACCCTAGTTACATCATTTTTACTAACAGTAATTGAGGCGCCATAAGCATTAAAATACGAACTATCTTCCATATTATAATCATCATTTTTTATTTTTCTTTCCTTTTCATAATATGAATAACTTCCTTCAATACTTTTAATACATGGATATTCTTTCTTCAAATCATTTAATGATAATAAATCATTCTTTATTTTTTCAATATCTATTTCTTCTCTATTATCAGCTTTTTCAACTAAATTATTCTTACAAAAACTATTCTTATTTTCATTTTCTTGTAGTGAAAAAATGTCTTCAAGAGCATCTAATAGTTCATTAGTATTTTTTAAACTTTCTGTAACTATTTCAATACACTTACCATTTTTAATAGCTTTTATTTTATATCTTGTAATATCACTTATTTGAAATAATTTTATAGTATCATTCATTGAATTTATATCAGTACACTTATTTCTTGTTTTAAATATTTCAATATCAATATTTCTTTCTTTACCTTTAGCTATTAAATTATTCACTTTTTTCACCTCCAACTAGAATTTCACTTACTCTAATTCGTGGCATTCCTACATTAACAGGAACAGAACCACTTATAGAACCACACATTCCTTGTCCTAAAGCTAGATTATCTCCAACCATATCTACACGAGCAAGTATTTCTTTACAATTACCAATTAAACTAGCAGATTTAACACATTCAGCCAATTTTCCATCTCTAATCATATATGCTAAATCACAAGCAAAGTTGAAATCTCCAGTTTCTGGTGATACACTTCCTCCCCCCATTTTTTTAGCATACAATCCAAGTTTTATATCTTTAATCATATCTTCAAAAGTATCTGTTCCATTTACTAAATATGTATTATTCATTCTTGATGTTGGAGCATACAAATAACTTTCTCTTCTACTACTTCCAGTTGGTTTCATATTCATCTTGCGATTATTTATTTCATCAATTAAATAGCCTTTTAAAACTCCATTTTCAATTAATTTATTAACTCTTGTTTCACAGCCTTCATCATCAATTTTAGTACTTCCCCATTCGTTTTTAAGGGTTCCATCATCAATTATTGATACTTTTTCATTAGCAATTTTCTTACCTAAATCATGACTTAAAACTGATATTCCTTCTGCTACACTTGTTGCTTCCATAGCATGCCCACAAGCTTCATGAAATATAACTCCCCCAAAGCCATTCTCAATAATAACAGGCATTTCTCCACCAATACATGGTTTAGCATATAATTTATCAATTCCATCCTTAACCAACATCTCAATTTCTTCATCGAAATTAATTTCGTCTAGAAAATCAAAATTACTTGTCATACCATGAGAATAAGTTACACTACATGATTTATCCTTATCTTTAAAACTTACTGTTATATAAATTCTACTACGAATTCTATCTTCATTTTTATAATCACCGTTTTCACGAGCAATAGTTACATTTTGTAACACATTTTGAAGAACAATACTTACTTGATTTATTCTTTCATCCATATTTCTTATCTTACTATCTAAACTTTTAAATAAATCTTTTAAATCTTCATTTGTATAATGACAAACACTTTTACATTTATACCTTTTAATTCTTTCTAAAGTAATATAATTACATACTTTTTTACCACTAATATTTTTCTTTAGTGATGCAACAACATCTTTAATATTTTTAGTACTAAAATCGTTAGTTGCAGTATAATAAACATTATTATCTTTAGCAAGTCTTAATCCAAGCCCATTAGAAAAACCAACTTGATAACTATCTAGTATTTGATTAACAAAACTAAAAACTGTTGTTTTTTTATCTTCAATAAATATTTCTGCAAAATCTCCACCAGTAGATAGCATATCTTCTAGTATACTTTCTAATTTTTCTTTATTCATATTGTCCTCCTTAACGGTCAAAAAGAGAGGATAAGACGCTCTCTTTTTACCTATTTATATTTTATTTTTCTTCGTAAGTGGCATCTTCAACTTTTTCATGGTCATCACTACCACTACTTTCTTCTGTACTATTAGCATTTTCTTTAGCAGCTTGTTCATATACTTTTTGTGCTAAATCCATTGCTACTTTATTTAATTCTTCGCTAGTACTCTTAATAGCATCAATATCTGTTCCTTCCAAAGCCTTTTTAGCAGCTTCAAGTTTTTCTTCAGCATTTTTCTTATCTTCTTCTGATACTTTATCACCTAAGTCAGCTAAAGCTTTTTCTGTTGCAAACACAATACTATCAGCATTATTTCTTACTTCAGCTTCTGCTTTTCTCTTTTCATCAGCTTCTTTATTAGCTTCAGCTTCTTTCATCATCTTATCAATTTCTTCATCAGATAGATTTGTTGATGATGTAATAGTAATAGATTGTTCTTTATTTGTACCTAAGTCTTTAGCAGTAACATTAACTATACCATTAGCATCAATGTCAAATTTAACTTCGATTTGAGGTACTCCTCTTCTTGCTGGAGGTAAGTTAGTTAATTGGAAGTTACCTAAAGTCTTGTTATCATTAGCCATTGGTCTTTCACCTTGTAATACGTGAATATCAACAGCAGGTTGATTATCTACAGCAGTAGAGAATACTTGAGACTTACTTGTTGGAATTGTTGTATTTCTTGGAATTAATACTGTCATAACATTTCCTA
>ERZ827168.838-NODE-838-length-46674-cov-4.789163_pt1 | contig 46674 bp, 37 predicted proteins | sample MGYA00519868_ERZ827168 | MGnify/ENA primary metagenome ERZ827168 (study PRJEB31778, sample SAMEA3449271) | human gut metagenome | biome: human gut; feature: human-associated habitat; material: faeces | place: United Kingdom | collected 2010/2012 ...
TCACGCGCAAAATCACGAGGGCCGCGGGCAGGATAAAGCTCGGCTTGCAGGACAAGCTGGTTCTCGGCAACATGGACTCCAAGCGCGACTGGGGCTACGCGCCCGAATACGCCGAGGGAATGTGGAGAATCTTGCAGGCGGAAAAGCCCGGCGAATACGTGCTCGCCACGAACGAGACGCACACCGTGCGCGAATTTGCGCAGCTCGCGTTCGCGCGGCTGGGAATGGACATCGAATGGAGCGGAAAAGCGGAAAACGAGCGCGGGATATGCCGCCAGACAGGCAAGACCGTCATCGAAATCAGCCCGCGCTACTACCGCCCGACGGAAGTCGACTTCCTGCTCGGCGACCCCGCCAAGGCAAAAAAAGAGCTCGGCTGGGCGCCCAAGACGACTTTCGCAAAGCTTGTGGAAATAATGACGGACGCGGATTTCGAGCTCGCCAAAAAGGAGGCCGCGTTAAGGTAGCGCAATGAAACTTTCGGATAAAATTTACGTCGCGGGCAACGGCGGCATGGTCGGCTCGGCGATAGAGAGGGCGCTGCGCGCCGCCGGATACGGAAACGTCATCGGCAGGACGCACCGCGAGCTCGACCTCGCCAACCAGGCGCAGACGCTCGAATTTTTCATGGACGAAAAGCCGGACGTTGCCGTGATCGCCGCGGCAAAAGTCGGCGGCATATACGCCAACGCCACGTATCCGGCGGAGTTTATCGAAGTCAACCTCGCAATCGCGCTAAACACGATAACGGCGGCGCGCAAGGCGGGGGTAAAAAGGCTGCTCTACCTCGGCAGCACCTGTATTTACCCGCGCATGGCCCCCCAGCCGATACCCGAGAGCGCGCTGCTCACAGGCCCCCTCGAAGAAACGAACGAAGGATACGCGGTAGCGAAGATCGCGGGGCTGAAACTCTGCGAGTTTTTCCGCAAACAGTACGGGCTCTGCTACCACAGCGCGATGCCCACCAATCTCTACGGAGAGGGCGACAACTACCACGAAAAGAACTCGCACGTTTTGCCCGCCCTAATCCGCCGCTTCCACGAGGCGAAGGAAAATGGGCTCGAAAAAGTGGAGCTTTGGGGGACGGGGTCGCCGCTGAGGGAATTTCTGCACGTCGACGACCTCGCCGACGCGTGCGTAATGCTGCTTAACCTCGACAACCCGCCGGATCTTGTAAATCTCGGCAGCGGCGAGGAAGTGACCATAGCCGAGCTCGCGAACATCGTGGCCGAAACGGTGGGGTACAGGGGCGAGATAACGCGCGACCTCTCAAAGCCCGACGGCACCCCGCGCAAACTCTGCGACACCTCCCTGCTCCGCTCGCTCGGGTGGAAGCCCAAATACGACATCCGCTCGGGCGTCGCCGCAGCCTACAAGAGCTTCCTGAGGGAACTCTCGGACGGCACAATGAGAAAATAAGCTTTATGCCCCATTTGGCTTGGGCATTTTTCGCGGCCTTCCCACAGGCCGCTTTTTTTGTTTTGAACATTCTTTTTTATAAGAACAGTCATTCTCCGCGCTGAAAAACTCCGAAAGCGTCATGCCCCAAAAATTTGCAATGCGCACTATGGTGTCGAGACGTATATACTTATTGTTCCCCGATTCAAGTTTCTGATAAAATTTATAGTTAAACTCCGACAATTCCGCGACGCGTTCCTGTGTCAAATTCGCATTTAACCGCAAATCCCTCAATCTCTTCGCAATAAAAAGCATGTAATTCACATGGTTATTGTAAGAATTATCACACCCCCAAAATACCCATTAGTTAGAGGTGTTTTTTTCTTGACCTTGCTTTCTTGCCGTTAAAAATGCGGAATTATGAAAAAGTTAACTTTCATAATCTTTTTTATGTTATATATAATCCAATCAGCCTTTGGAGGCGCAAAAATTCCAAAGGCCGTAATGGATTCCATCAATGAGAATGCGATAAACTATCCCAAAGACGTCAGGGCGTCGTGGAAGGAAAACCAGATTGAATCATATCTGAGCATGACCCCGGAATACTTCGGAGCCCCTGAATCGATTTCGTATGAAATATACGCGGAAATGAAGAAATCCGCCGAACAAAAACACCCGAAAGACTTCCGGTCGCAATTTCTTTTTATGAAGGAAAGAATCGGATATTATTTGGCGTTAAACAATATATGCCTTAGATACAACGAAGATACGCGGGGAAAATGCGAGAACATACTCAAAAAATATTTCGGATCAAATATACAGGAATGGATAAACGAATACGCGGCATGGGCGGACTTTTTCACTTGGGATTATATCAACAACGAAAATATAGAGCCCAAAATGGCGGAAGAATTGGAGACGAGGGCCATTGAAGCCTCCAAAGGGCGCGGGGCTTTGGCAAAACTTTATATGTCAAAATCCATATCTTCCTATAAAATGGTGAGGGATTTCAAGAAGGCGGAGGTAAGCGATGAAGTGATAAACGACATAAGAGAAGAGCTATCGAAAAAATATCCATACGATTTTGAGCGGCAATATAGGGAATTATATGTACGCGCAAAGAAAGACATGTTGTCCAAAAGGGAAATGGCGGAATTGAGCACGATGAAAGAAATCATGAACTGCGTTTTTATAAAAAGGATAAACAACAGTTATAATGCGACCGCCGTATTGGTGAATATTATGGGGCATGACATAATATTGTGCACAAAAGAATTCATTCCCGACAGATTCCCATGCACAATAACAAACGCCACCGGAAGCATAACTTGCGAAAGAGCCATAATTTCAAAAGACTTCAAGATATTGGCGCTGCTGCCGGGAAATATTCCCAAAGGATTCAATCCCATAAAAATATCAGAAAAACCAATCGAAGCCATTGAAGATTTGAAAATGGTAACTCCGACAATAGAGGGAACGTACATTACCAACGTGGCTTTTTCGACGAGAACCACGGATCTGTTCTCAAATATGACATATAAGAACAATATAACCATGAACCTGGATACCGGCATATATTTCAAAACCCATAAATATGCGAAAATAGGTTCATTGGTCAAAATAGAAAAAGGAATCTCGCTGGACAGGTCGCTCTTATTCGACATAAAGACGAAAGCGCTCGTCTCCATCGCAACCGACCTCAACGAAGACAAAACGGATTTTTATTCCTATATGACCCAAAGCGTGGACAAGAAAAGGGGATTAACCGTATTAAAGCAATATATGATGAGGCAATTTAACATCCCCGTAAAGGAACTCGACAAGGGCAAAGTAGACAAGGAAGTTTCATTCGTGGATGTAAACCTCATAAATAAGGAGGACCGCTGGGAGAAATTCGACGCAAAAAAATATTTCGACTCGATCGCATACCTTAAAATCATAAAAGAGGAAACCGAAGAAATAGCATGGTTTACGGAATTCAATACATACGCGGTCGCATTCCGTTGCAAACTCTTCCATCATGTTTGCGCAAGATACCATAAAGACCTATTTACGAGAACAACCAAAGACACCTTCATAAAAACGGTAAAAAGCTTCTACATTTCCCTATACATAGCGATGAAATCCACATATTTAAGAAGCGTAAAATACGAAAGAAGCAATTTCTATATATTAAACAGATTTGATATAATTGCCGTGCAGGAACTGCTCGAAGAACTGATAAGGGACTTCGAGGGAAGATTTAAAAATGCGCAGATAGAAACATTTTTGGCAAGGGACATTTACACGCATGTAAGAAGATACTACTGGTAATATTATGTTGCGCATTGGATTTTCGAGGCGTGCGCAAAAAAACAACCCCTCCGGAATCGCATTCCGCGCTGCTGAATTGCCGGCGCGCCCGAAAGCCGCAAAATAATTTTGCGGAAACGCCGGCGACCGGCTGCAATCCTGCCGCACGTATTGCCGAAAAAAACCCGCTCCGTTCCGGAGCGGGCGACAGAAAGGCTATTCTGCCGAATCGTTTGACAAAACTATTGTCGAGAGCGGCGGGAGCACGAGGTCGCAGCCGTAGGGGCGGAAATTCGCGGCCTTCCGCTTTTGCGCAGAAACCCTGCCCATATTCCCCCTGTCGCCTCCCCCGTAGCAGGCGGCGTCGGTGTTCAAAACCTCTTTCCACTCTCCGCCGCGCGGAAGTCCGAGCCGGTAGGAGCGCAATTCCACGGGCGTAAAATTGCTTGCCACGGCATAGCACTTTTTGCCGTCGCTACCGAAGCGCAAAAAGGAGAAAACGCTGTTGTCGCCGTCGTCGGCGTTTATCCACTCGAATCCTATCGGGTTGAAGTCGTTTTCGGCGAGCTTCGGGTCTTCGAGATACAGTTTTGCCGCGTCCGATACGGCCTTGCGCACGCCCTCGTGCTGAATGTATTTCAGCAGCGACCATTCGAGAGACTCGTCATACCGCCATTCGTGCCCTTGCGCAATCTCGTCGCCCATGAAAAGGGTTTTCTTTCCGGGCCACATCCACATGTAGGCGTAGAGGGCGCGGAGGGTCGCTATCTTGTCGTCCCAGTAGCCCGAGCCCATCTTGCCGACCATCGGGCTCTTACCGTGCACCACTTCGTCGTGGGAATAGACGAGCATAAACTTTTCCGTGAACTGGAACATCGACGGGAAAGTCATCTTGTTGTGGTGGTACTTCCGGTTTATCGGATCCTCTTTAAGATAGTCGAGCGTGTCGTGCATCCAGCCGAGATTCCACTTGAAGTCGAACCCGAGCCCGCCTTCGGCTACCGGCTTGGTGACGCCCGCAAAAGTCGTGCTCTCCTCGGCGACGGTAATCGCGCCGGCGTGCTCCGAGTGGACGATTTCGTTGACGCGTTTCAGAAATTCTATCGCCTCTATGTTTTCGCTCCCGCCGTATTTGTTGGGAATCCAGCTCTCGCGCGAGAAGTTCAGATACAGCATCGAGGCCACGGCGTCGAAGCGCAGCCCGTCTATGTGGAAGCGGTCAAGCCACGCAAGCGCACTGCCCAACAGGAAGTTTGCTACTTCGCTGCGTCCGTAGTTGAAGCAGAGCGTCCCCCAGTCGGGATTCGCCCCGAGCCGCGGGTCTTCGTGCTCGTAGAGGCACGATCCGTCAAATCCCGCGAGCGCGAACGCGTCGCGCGGGAAGTGCGCGGGCACCCAGTCCATTATCACGCCGATTCCGTTCCGGTGGAGAATGTCCACCATACGCATAAATTCGCGCGGCGTGCCGTACCTGTGGGTAGGCGCGTAAAATCCCGTCACCTGGTATCCCCACGACCCCTCGAACGGATATTCGGAAAGCGGCATGAACTCCACGTGCGTAAAGTGCATTTCGCGGCAGTACTCCGCGAGCTGTTCGCCGATTTCGACGTACGTGAGAGGGCGGAAGCCGTCCTCGGGCACGCGCTTCCACGAGCCCAAGTGGACCTCGTAGACGGAGACCGGGCGCTTTGCCCAGTCGGTTTCGGCGCGGCGACGCATCCATTCGCCGTCCTCCCATTCGTAGCCGGAAAGGTCGCATACCACCGAGGCGTTGTTAGGCGGCGGCTCGAAGCGCGCGGCGTAGGGGTCGGATTTCAGGAAGGGCGCGCCGCCGTTTGCGGCGAGGATTTCGTACTTGTACTTCGCGCCGTCGCCGAGCCCGGGAATGAAGATCTCCCAGACGCCCGACGAGCCGAGCTGGCGCATCGGGAAATACCTGCCGTCCCACTCGCAGAAGTCGCCGACGACGCTCACGCGGCGCGCGGTGGGCGCCCATACCGCAAACGCCGCGCCGCGCACTCCGCCGACTTCGAGAATGCGGGAGCCGAGGTGCTCGTAAACCTTTCTGTCGTCGCCCTTGCCGAAAAGGTAGAGCTCGCCTTCGGAGAGGGTCGGCGGAAACGAATAGGGATCGGCGAACTCGTCTATCCTTCCGTCGTACCGCTCGGCTCTGAACCGGTACGGGAATGGCTTGCGCGCGCCCTTTATGAAGAGCTCGAAAAATCCCGACGGGTCGAGCTTTTCCATTTCCGCCGGCGCGGCGGAAGGCTTGCGCAAATCGACGAGCTTGCAGCTTTTTGCGTTTACGACGTAGGCGCGGACGACGATTCCGCCCCTGCACTTGTGCATTCCGAGCAGGTCGTGCGGCAGGCCGCAGCGCGCGGAGGTTATGAGTTTGAGTTCGCCCTTTGATATCACCATGCAGACAGCCTTTCGTCCCGCGGCCTCAGCGCGAGAGGTTTTGAGATTATTTCGGAGAGAACAAACGCGCGGCGCAGGTCTTCGCCGCCTTCGAGCCGCACGCCGAACGCGGCGCGGGCTCCGAAGGCGTCCCGCCCGAAATCTCCGCCCACTTCAAAGGAGCCCTCTCCGCCGAAATCCCGCCTCGGCGCCGCGAAATGCGCCGGAACTTTCATCTTGTAGGCTTCGGACTCCTCGACTTCCCTGAGCCTTTCGCGGCAGTCCGCATAGGGCGCGGAATCGGCGCCGCCGAAACCGCCGGAGGCTTCGGAGGGAACCGCGGCATGCGCGCGCGCGGATTCCGCAGGCTCGCCAAATTCCTCCTCAAAAATTTCGGCTTCCTCCCCGTCGGGGCTTTCGTCGGGCTCGAAAACGAGCGACCCGCCGCCGCCCCGCGCGCGCCTTTTGAGTTCTTCAACCATACGGCGCGCCGCGTCGAAATCTTCGTCCCCGTCTCCGGAATCCGCGCGCCCGGAACCGCGCGGGTTCGGAGCGGCGCCGTCCCGTTTGGAAGAGCGCGCAAAACCGGCCACCGTGAACAGCAGGAATATCAGAACCGGCAGGAGCTCGAAAAGCGTGTCCATTTGCGGCTACTTCTTGGGCTTGTCGGAAGATATGTTTTCGCGCATGGCGGTGTCGGCCTGAATGTTCTTCATCTTGTAGTAGTCCATGAAGCCCATATTGCCGCTGCGCAGCGATTCGGCGAGCGCCAGCGGAACCTGCGCCTCCGCCTCCACGACTTTCGCCCTCATGTCCACGACTTTCGCGCGCATTTCCTGCTCGGCGGCGACCGCCGCCGCCCTGCGGATTTCCGCCTGCGCCTGCGCCATGTTCTTGTTGGCGATTGCCTGAGCCTCCTGCAATTTGGCGCCGATGTTCTCGCCAACGTCGACGTCGGCTATGTCTATCGAGAGGATTTCGTACGCCGTTCCGGAGTCCAAACCGCGTTCGAGGACGACCTTTGAAATTCTGTCGGGATGTTCGAGAACGAACTTGTAGGTGTCAGCCGACCCGATGGTCGTGACTATGCCCTCGCCGACGCGCGCGATGATGGTTTCCTCCTGCGCGCCGCCAACGAACCTTTCGAGGTTTGTGCGCACCGTCACGCGCGCGCGGACCTTGACCTGTATGCCGTCCTTTGCGACGCCGTCTATGGACTTGCGCCCCGAATTGGGGTTGGGGCAGTCGATGACTTTCGGGTTGATGGAAGTCCTCACGGCCTCCACCACCGTCTTGCCCGTCCCCTTTGTCGCGAGGTCTATGGCGCACGCCTGCTTCCAAGTCAAGTCCATGCCGGCCTTTTCGGCGGCGATGAGCGCCTGTATTGTCGGGATCAGGGAACCCTCCGCAAGGTAATGCTCTTCGAGCTGGTTTATCGTGAGGTTCAGCCCCGCCTTCACCGCCATTATGCGCGAATCCACTATCATTCCGTAGGGGACTCCCCGAAGGCGCATTGCGATGAGCGTCAGCATGCTCACGGGCGCCCCCGCAAGCAGGGCTTTAAGCCATGTGTTGATGAACGACAACACCACGAAAAACGCGATTATCGCCGCGATTATTACAACTATCATTACTATGGTCATTATGGACATATTCATAAATTCTTCCGGATTTTTCTGACTTTGAGGCCGAACGGCGAGGAGGACGCCACGCAAACTTTTTCGCCAACCTCGCAATGCCCGTCTTCGCACGAGGCGTCGAACAGCCCGCCGCCCACTTCGACGACCCCCGACGGGCAGAGGGGGGTCTTGGCCAATCCCTCGCGCCCGACGAGCCCCGCGGTGTCGCGCGCGGGGGACTTGCCGCTCTCGGAGGATTTCAAATAGATTTCGCGCGAAAAGCGCGTCTTCGGGATTATCTTTGACCAAAATGCCAGCGCGAGCGCGCACGACAGCAGAAACGCGGCACCGACACCCGCCGAAGCCCACGCGCCGAATTCGAAAAACGCCACGGCCGCAGCCCCCGCAAACGCGAGCGCGCCCGCCGCGAAGAACGCCCCGCACATCGCCAGGGTCTCGGCGAAAATCAGGAGGACACCCGCGATCGTCAAAATGGCAATGGCCGTCATTTGGTTCCAGAATATTTTTTCACCGTTAAATTGAAATCTTTTTTTGATACTATTTCGACTTTCACTCCGCGGGCGATCGAGCCGAAATCCGCGCGCACGTCGGCTATCGTCCCGCCGAAGTCCGCCCTGCCCGACGGGGAGAGGTCGGTGAGGCACACCCCGACGTCGCCGACTTGCAGGGCGCGCATTCCGGAGCGCGCGGGGCCCGCCGCGCCGCGCGAATCGGCGTTGCCGTCGGCGCACGGTTTCAGCACGAGCCTCCCGAAGAGCGGAGCCCTTTCAAAATACCTGCCCAATGCCGCGGCGCACAGGGCCGCCACGCACACGCTTATCCCGAGCCGCGTTATCCCCGCAAAAATGCCCGCGGCGGCGGCCTCCCTCCACTTTTCCCAGCCGACTTCCCCCGAGGGGATTTCCCCGAACATCCAGACGGCGGCGGCCAGAATCGCCGCGGCTCCCAAAACGGAAGGAATCAAAGCCCCCGGGAAAAACGCGGCTTCGAGCGCGATCAGCGCCGCGCCCGCCGCAAAAATCAAAATGCCCTCGTATCCCGCAAGCCCCGACATATTCATTCCCAGAAACGCGCAGACTGCTATGCCGAATCCGACCGCCGCCAAAATGCCGATTCCCCCTCCCTTCAAATCCATTACGACGAGGAAAATCGCTATCCCGAAGAGCAGCGGCGCAATAGACGAGACGAATATCGCGGAGGAATCCGCCCACGTCCTCTCAATTATTTCCATTTCAAACGGCGCGCCTCCGGAAATTTTTTTCGCCACGGCTTCGAGGGAAGCCTCCGTTCCGTCGGAGAGCAGCGGCGCGCCGCCTATTTCCTCCGCCGCCTCCGAAGCCGTCAGGGTCAGCAGCTCGCCCTTCTTTTTTATAATCCGCCCGCCGATTTCGAGCTCGAAATCAGGGTCATTCATGGCGCGCTGCACGGCCGCGCGGCGCGGATTTCCGGACGGCTCTACGGCGCGCACCTTCGCGCCTATGAAAGACGTCACCTTGCGCTTCATAGACTCCTGGATGTCGCCGCCGCCCGCCCCGACCGCCTCGGCGGCGCCCATGACGCCCTTGGGGGAAAAGAAAATTTTGTCGCACGCTATGGCGATAAACGAACCCGCGCTTATGGCGTCGGGGTTGACGTAGCAGACAGTCAGCCCGCCGAAACCCGAGAGGGTCTCCATGATTTCGAGGGTCGAGCCCAAGTCGCCGCCCGGGGTGTTCATGTCCACTATCAGCGCGTCGGCTCCCTTTGCGGACGCCGCAGCAGCCGCCCGCGCGACAAACTCCGCCTGCGGCTTCGACACCGCGCCCTCCAATTTGAACGCGCACACCATATACGCTTTCCCCGCCGGCTTTCCCCCGCCGCGTTGCCAGCGCGAGCCCTTTGAGTCCGGAGGCGCGGAAAAGAATCCTCCCGACTTCGCGCCGCCGGACTTTTCCGCAGCCGCGCCGTTTCCGCCGCCAGCCTGCCACCGCGACCCTCCGGATTTCGGGGCGGCGGGTTTCGGGTTTTTGCGGGCTTGCTCCGCGCCGCCAGCGCCGCTCCGCGGGGAATTGCCCGAATCCGCCCTCTGCCAGCGCGAGCCCTCCGAGCCCCGCGGGGCGTCAAAAGCCGAAGAGAACGCCCCGCCGGACGCCGCCAGCGCCACCGACGCGGCAAAAAACGCCAAAGCTCCCCAAAAATTTCTCATGCCGAAATTATACCGACACGCCGCCCGAATAAAAGTTTTTTTCGGGCGGCGGAAAACGGGCAGACGCCTAAGCGAAGAGCCTTCCGAGCCACTTTTCGACGAGAGCCCTGTCGGAAATCTTTTCAAAGCTCGTTCCAGCGAAACCGCGCACAATGAGCGCCTCCGCTTCCCGAAGCCCGAGCCCGCGCTGCATCATGTAAAACATCTGCTCGTCCGATGGCTTCGAAACCGTGCAGCCGTGCGAGCACGCGACGTCGTTGCACGATATTTCGAGTATCGGGGAAGCCTGGGACTTCGCCGTATCCGAGAGCATCATAGACCTGCACGACTGGTACGAGCGCGTCTTGACCGCCCTCTCGCCAACCCTTATCAGCCCCGTGAACGCGAGCCCCGCCAGCCCCCCGAGGGCGGCGCGCACTTCGACATTGCTCTGCGCGCCGGGCTCGGCATGGATTTGCGACGTGCGGATGTCGCGGACGGCGTCCGATTCGGCGAGCGCGAATATGCGAGAATCCGCGCATGCGTTTTGGGCGAGGGCAAAATTGCGCTCCTGGCGCGAGTGTCCCTCCGCCGCGAGCGCGACGGCGTCCGCAGCCTCCGCGCCCGCGCCCAAATCGAAATCCTCCCTCTCGTAGCATAGCGCGTATTTGCTCGAATATTTGAGCGAGGCGAGTTCGAGCTTCGAGCCCTCCGCGAGAAAATAGCCGCATTTGAGAGCCGAAAAGCTCCCGCCGAACGCGAGGTTCGTCTTGCGCAGCGCGAGCCGCGAGCCCCTGCCGAGCAAAACGCAGACGCCCGCTATCGAAACCGGCAGTTTGGAAATTATTTTGAGGTCCAGCTCCGCCGATTCCCCGTCGCCCACGCGGATCAGAATGCCCGCGTCGGGGCGCGTGGAATTGAGCGCGTCGAACTTCCCCCCGCGCATCGAGTGGAACTTTTCGACGGCCTCAGGAAATTTCTCCGCCGCCGCACCCGCCGAATAAATTTCCGCGCCGCGCGGGACGTCGGCGTCCACAAGCTGCCCGTCGAAGAGCGTCGCGAATCCGCCGCCGCCCCCCCCGTCAAGCTCCAAGTCCTCGAATGCCCCGTTGCAGCCCTCTTCGGTCGGCCTGCCCGCAAAATACGGTAGCAGGGAATCTACCGACCACGCCCCGAGGTCGGCAAACCGCCAATATTCGTCCTTGCGCGACGGAAAGGGAATGTCCTGAAACTTCGCCTTTGCCGCGTCGGAAATTCTTTTCAAAAGCCCTTCGCTCATCCCACCGAGCCCTCCATTTCAAGTTCGATGAGCCGCCTGAGCTCCACGGAATATTCGAGCGGGAACTCCTTCACGAGGTCGTTGACAAACCCGTTGACCGACAGGCTGACGGCCTCGGCCTCTCCCAGCCCGCGCTGGCGCATGTAGAAAATCTGCTCCTCGTCGAGCTTTGAGACGCTCGCCTCGTGCTGGACGCTGTTGGTCGAGCCGGAGCACACTATTGCCGGATACGTGTCTGTGCGAGAGTTTGAATTTATCAGGAGCGCGTCGCATTCCGTCTTGTTGCGGCAGTTCTTCGCCGAGCCCGACATGTGCACCAGCCCCCTGTACGACGCCCTGCCGTCGGAGACGCTAACAGACTTCGAGAGAATGTTGGAAGTCGTGCCGTCGGCCAGATGTATCATTTTGGCGCCCGTGTCCTGGTGCTGCCCCGAGTTGGCGAGGGCGATGGAAATGACCTCGCCCCTCGCGCGCTCGCCGCGCAGAACCACCGCGGGGTACTTCATGGTGATTCCGCTTCCGATATTGCAGTCGACCCACCTTATCTGCGCGTCCTCCTCCGCCATTCCGCGCTTGGTGACGAGGTTGAAAACGTTGTCCGACCAGTTCTGAACCGTCACGTACTGTATCTTCGCGCCCCTGAGCGCAACGAGCTCCACTACCGCCGAGTGGAGCGTGCCGGTCTCGAAGCGCGGGGCGGTGCAGCCTTCCATATACATGAGCTCCGCGCCCTCGTCGGCTATTATCAGGGTGCGCTCGAACTGCCCGAAGCTCTCGGCGTTGATTCTGAAATACGCCTGCAACGGCTGTTTGACCTTGACGCCTTTCGGGACGTAGATGAAGCTTCCGCCCGAAAACACCGCGGAGTTGAGCGCGCTGTACTTGTTGTCGGTAATCGGGATTATCTTTCCGAAATACTTTCTGAAAATCTCGGGGTATTTTTTCAGCCCCTCTGTGGAGTCGACGAAAATCACTCCGTCCTTTTCGAGGTGCGCCTTCATGTTGGAGTACGCCGACTCCGAGTCGAACTGCGCCTCCACTCCCGCCAGGAACGCCCTCTCCTGCTCGGGCACCCCGAGCCGCTCGAAAGTCATCTTGACGTCCTCGGGGACTTCGTCCCACGACTTGCGCCGCTTTTCGCCCTTGGCGAGATAATACCTGATTTTCGAAAAGTCGAGCTCGTCGAGCTTCTTAGACGCCCAGTGCGTCGGATTTTTCATCTTTTCGAACTGTTCGAGGGCTTTCAGGCGAAATTCGAGAAGCCACGGCTCCTCGCCCTTGACTTTCGAGATGTAGCGCACCACGTCGGCGTTAAGGCCCACGCCCGCGTTGTAGGTATAGTCTTCGGCGTAATGAAAGTCTCCGGAAGACCTGTCGAGGTTCAAATCCCCCCGATTTGCCGCGCCGCCGCTCATCGCCCGAGCCCCTTGATCCAGTCGTACCCCTTTTGTTCGAGCTCCACGGCGAGCTCCGGCCCGCCGCTGCGCACGATTTTCCCGCCGCTCATGACGTGCACGGCGTCGGGCTTCACGTATTCGAGTAGCCGGTGGTAGTGGGTGATGAGCAGCATTCCGCGCTCCGGCGAGCGCGCAGAATTAACGCCCTCGGACACTATTTTCAGCGCATCGATGTCGAGCCCGCTGTCGGTTTCGTCGAGTATGGCAAACTTGGGTTCGAGCATCAGCATCTGGAGTATGTCGCACCTCTTTTTCTCACCGCCGCTGAACCCGTCGTTGACGCTGCGCGTCGTGAAGCTCCTGTCCATTTTGAGCTCGTCCATCTTGGCGTGTAGCCGCTTGTAGTACTCGACCGGATTGAGGGTTTCGCCCTCGGGCAGGCGCGCCGAAAGGCAAGCGCGGATAAAATTCGCTATGCTGACCCCGGGGATTTCAACGGGGTACTGGAAGCCGAGAAAGAATCCCCTGCGCGCGATTTCGTCGGGCGGAAGCCCGACGATGTTTTCGCCGTCGAGCAAAACCTCGCCCCCCGTTATCCTGTATTCGGGGTGGCCGGCAACCGCCTTGGAAAGGCTGCTCTTGCCAGTCCCGTTGGGGCCCATTATCGCGTGGACTTCGCCCGCGGGCACCGACAGGCTCATGCCGTCCACAACCCTCTTTCCGGCGACTTCCACCGTGAGATTTTTTATTTCCAATCCGCGCATGTCAAATTTTCCTTTTTTGCGGCAAAAACGGCGCCGCGAAAGCTTCCTTGAATTCGTACCCGTCGGCAAAGTCCTCGAGCCTGTCCTCCTCCGTCTTGGTCAGGGCCCGGGCGTCAACGAGGTTGAACACTATCTGCCCGAAGTCGAGGCACGAGCGCACCCCCCACTCCTCGAAGAGCGGCAGCGCCATCGGCCCGAACGTCTCGAGGGCGAACAGCCTTATGCCTTCCAGAAGCTCCTTTGAGGACACGTGCCTCTCCTTGCGCGACGGGTTCATCGAGCACAGACGCTTTACTGTGAAGTCGAGCGCCATGCGGACAAACACGTAGGCGCCCGCGGCATACCGCGAATCGTCTCTCAAAATCGACTCGAGAGTCTTCTGAAATTTTCTCGCATTCATTCTGTTAAGTTATCGGCGCGGCGGCGGCCCCCGTAAGGGCGCGCGGCAAAATCCGCGCTAAATGTCGCCGAGTTTGGCGCGCTTCTCGCGCATTATATCGCCGTACTCCTGCAAACTCTTGACGTTCAGGGGCTGCGCTTTGAGCGCCTTTATTCCCTGTATGGCCGCGTACGCGCCCATGATTGTGGTTATCATGCAGACGCGCCCGAGCAGCGCCTCTTCGCGAATCCTGTTTTCGTCGAGGCGCGGATTCATTCCGGAAGGGGTGTTGACGATTATCTGCATCTGCCCGTTCTTTATCATGTCCACGACATTCGGGCGCGCGCCCTCGCTCAGCTTGAAAGTTTTGGTGACGGGAATACCCTTAGAGGCGAGGAACGCGGCGGTTCCTGCGGTGGAGAAAATCTTGAAGCCGAGCTCGTGGAAAGATTTTGCGATGGACGCGCCCGCCTCCTTGTCGTGGTCTTTGACGGAGATGAACACGTTGCCGGAGGTCGGCAGACCCGGCTGCGCCGCCATCTGGCTCTTGGCGAACGCCATGCCAAGCGACGTGTCGAGCCCCATGACCTCGCCCGTGGAGCGCATTTCGGGGGTTAGCATTATCTGCGAGCCCAGGAAACGCACGAACGGAAATACGCTCTCCTTCACCGCGATGTAGTCGGGCACGACCTCTTTGGTGAACCCCAAATCCTTCAGCTTCTCACCGGCCATAACGCGCGCGGCGAGCTTCGCGAGCGGCACGCCTATTACCTTTGATATAAAGGGAATCGTGCGCGACGCCCTCGGGTTTACCTCGATGAGATAGAGCTCGCCGCCCTTTATGGCGTACTGGACATTCATCAGCCCGACGACTTTCAGCTCCTTTGCGAGCGCGTATGTCGCGCTTCTCACCTCTTCGAGAATGTTCTTTTGGAGAGTGTGCGGCGGAATCACCATAGCCGCGTCGCCGGAGTGCACGCCCGCATATTCGATGTGCTCCAACATTCCGCCTATTACGGTGGTCTCTCCGTCGCTGATGGCGTCCACGTCGAGCTCTATGGCGTCTTCGAGAAACTTGTCGAGCAGCACTGGCTTGCCCGGGGCGGCGTCGAACGCCTCGCGGATTACGCGCTTCATCTCCTCCATCTCGTAGACGATGAACATTCCCCTGCCGCCGAGCACGAAGCTCGGGCGCAAGAGTATCGGGAAGCCGATCTGCCCCGCGAGCTCGTAGGCTTCCTCGGGGGTAGTGGCGGTGGCGTTTACAGGCTGCTTTAATCCGAGCTTCTCGAGAATCCTCTTGAAAATCTGGCGGTCTTCGGCGGCGTCTATGGACTCGGGGGAAGTTCCGATTATGTTCACGCCGTTCGCTTTGAGCTCCGACGCCAAGTTGAGCGGCGTCTGCCCGCCGAACTGCACTATCGCCCCCCAGCACTTCTCCTGGTTGTAGACCTCCAAAACGTCTTCGAGCGTGAGCGGCTCAAAGTACAGCCTGTCGGAGGTGTCGTAGTCGGTGGAGACGGTCTCGGGGTTGGAATTTATCATGAGCGTCTCGTAGCCCGCCTCGCGCAGGGCAAAAGAGGCGTGCACGCAGCAGTAGTCGAACTCTATTCCCTGCCCTATCCTGTTGGGGCCGCCGCCGATTATCATTATCTTCTTCTTTTCGGAGGGCATTATTTCGCCCTCGACCCCGTAGGTTGAATAGTAGTAGGGGGTGACCGCCTTGAACTCCGCAGCGCAGGTGTCGACGAGGCGGTAGACAGTGTTTATGCCGAACTCCTTGCGCAGCTGCTTTATGTTGCGGATTTTCGTGCCGCAGATTTCCGATATTTGAAGGTCGGTGAAACCGGCTTCCTTGGCGCGCCGCAGAAGATCCTCGTCGAGGTTCAGAAGACCCTTCTTCGAAAGTTCCTTTTCTATTTCAACAATCCCGCGCAGCTGGCGCAGGAACCAGATGTCTATGCACGTGTACTCGCGTATTTCCTCGTCGGACATGCCGGAAAGCATCGCGTAGCGTATGTAGAACACGCGCTCCGCCGTCGGGCGGACGAGCCCCTTGCGGATTTTCTCGACGCCCGGGCACTCGCTGCCTCCGAACTTCCCGCCGCCGCCGAAGCCGCGGCAGCCGATTTCGAGCGACCTCAGCGCCTTCTGGAAAGACTCCTTGAAAGTCCTGCCGATTGCCATTGCCTCGCCGACGCTCTTCATGGAGGAAGTCAAAGTGTTGTCGCTGCCGGCGAATTTCTCAAAGGTAAAGCGCGGGACTTTTGTGACGATGTAGTCGATGGTGGGCTCGAAGCTCGCGGGGGTCTCGCGCGTGATGTCGTTGCGCAGCTCGTCGAGAGAATAGCCCACTGCGAGCTTCGCCGCGATTTTCGCAATCGGGAACCCCGTCGCCTTCGACGCAAGCGCGGAACTGCGCGAAACGCGCGGATTCATCTCGATGACTATCATGCGCCCCGTCTTGGGGTCCACCGCAAACTGTATGTTGGAGCCCCCCGTCTCAACCCCGATTTCCCTGATGACCGCAAAGCTCGCGTCGCGCATCAGCTGGTATTCGCGGTCGGTGAGCGTCAGGGCGGGCGCTATCGTTATGGAGTCGCCCGTGTGGACGCCCATCGGGTCGAAATTTTCGATAGAGCATATCACCACGCACTGGTCCTTGTGGTCGCGCATGACCTCCATTTCAAATTCCTTCCAACCGAGCAGGCACTCCTCGACGAGCACCTCGGTGACGGGGGACGCGCTAAGGCCAAAAGACACCATATTCTCGTATTCCTCGCGGTTGTAGGCAATTCCTCCGCCCGTTCCGCCGAGCGTGTAGCTCGGGCGTATGATGACCGGAAATTTGCCCCATTTTTCAATCCAGTCCGCCGCCTCTTTTGTGTCGTGGACAACCGCGCTCTGGGGAATGTCGAGCCCGATTTTGAGCATCGCCTTCCTGAATTTTTCGCGGTCTTCGCCCTTCTCGATGGCCTCCTCCTTTGCGCCTATCAGCTCCACGCCGTACTTTTTGAGAATCCCGAGCTTTGAAAGCCTGAGGGAAAGGTTCAGCCCCGTCTGGCCTCCGAGCGTCGGCAAAAGCGCGTCGGGGCGCTCTCTGGCAATAATCTTTTCGAGAACCTCGGGCGTCAGGGGCTCGATGTATGTGACGTCCGCCGACTCGGGGTCGGTCATAATCGTCGCGGGATTGGAATTCACCAGCACCACCCGGTATCCCTCCTCTTTGAGGGCCTTGCACGCCTGCGTTCCGGAGTAGTCGAACTCGCAGGCCTGCCCGATTACAATCGGGCCCGAACCGATAATCAATATCGTTTTTAAATCTGTGCGTTTTGGCATGATATGCGGAATGGATTTAACGGCGTCGCCCGCCGACGGCTGTATTTGAATAAAAATCCCGAGGACAATAGGGAGTTCTCCCCCCAACCGCAACTTTTTTCTTACACAGCGGGGATTTTTCGCCGACGCGGGATTGCGGGCAGGCGGGCGCGGGATGCGCGGCCGCTGAAAGGGATAACAGTGTCGGTTCCCGTAAAAAGGGCAAGTCCCTTGCGGCGATTTGCCCCAAAGGGTTCGGGGAGTCGCCTGAACTCGCCGAACCGCTAAAACAGGAAGGGTACGGGCGATTGCAATATAATACATCGCGCGAAACGCGCCGATACTGCCGCGCAATGGAAAGCGATGGCGGCGGCCGGAGAATGTCATCTGCGCCGAACCGTCCCCTCCGGCAACGGGATTTACGAAGTACGAGGCAAGAAAACCCCCTGTAAACAGCCAGAACCTGCCACTGCTCCTGCAACAGAATTTTAAACGGCTTGCAACACTCTTGCAACCTCCCCGAACGTCCCTTGCGCACCCCTCTCCCAAATATGGATATTTTCCTCAAACGTTCGATTTTTCTCCTCAAACCTCGCGATGCGATACCCCACTGCAAACCCGCAAATCAGAAGCCATTGCAAAGGAATTTTTAACCGACTTGCCTCCCCTTCTTTTTGCAACTCCCCGGACGCCGCTTGCAGCGCCCATTCCAGAAACCGCCAAAATACGGGTGTTTTCCCGAAAAGTCCGATTTTTCTCCCCAAACCTTGCGATGCGGCACAACGGGCGCAAGGCGCGCTGCACACAGACGGCGCTAACGCCCCTTGCGAGAGATTGCCCCCGCCAATATTTCTATTCCCTCCCCAACGGGAAACGAACCTCCCGCGAAAGGACCATAACACACGCGAAGTTTCGGCGGCAGGGTTCGGCCTCCTTAAAAATCCGCAACGGCCCAAAAGGGGCGCACGGCGCAGGCGGCGATGGAGCGCCGACCCCCAATACCGCGAAGAATAGGCTTTGCCAAAACGCGAAATACAAAAAAAGCTCCCGCCCCGCGGAGGCCGTCCGCGGGAAATTCCGCATTCCGAAGAAATCGGCGCGCCTGCAAAAAAAACGAACCCCGAGAGAGGTTCGCTTTTGGCAGATTTGGGAATAGGCCGGCCTGCGCAACAGCCGCCGCGATGGGCATGCCTTTTCATTGTCGGCGCACCTTTGCCTATGGGAGGCTTATGCCGCATATGCAAGCGGCGCCGCCTCCTAAACCAGACGGTATTCGCCGGGGAGCGGAATCGGGTCGACCGGCTTCTTGCCGAATTTCCATTCCTGCGGAGCCCACGACTGCTTCGAGCGGCTGACTATCCACTCGTACTTGAAGTTGCGGCCCGCGTAGGAGCTTTCCCTGCCCGCGATTGCCAGCCTCGTGGACTTCACCATTTCGCGCAGCAGATTTTGCGGCTTGTTGTTGAGCACGCAGTCTATCAAAACCCTGTGCTCTTCCACCATCGCCTGCGGATAGTCGCCCTCCGCCTTCCACGGCTTCTGGCCGAGTATGCGCATGCGGTTGCCGTCGAGGTTGGTTTCGAGAACGCCCTTTGTTCCGATGAAGCGCTCGCACACTATGTCGGAAGACTTATTTTCGCGGCGGCTGTAACTCGCGCAGTGCAGGCCTTCGCCGAAGTCGAAGTCAACCCCGAAATGGCTGAAACGGTCGCCGTACTTGGGGAATTCGATGTCCCACCTTCTGCCGCCGACGCCGCAGACTTCCTTCGGGTCTTTGCCGAGCCCCCAGAGGATAACGTCGAGGTTGTGGACGTGCTGCTCCACGTAGCAGTCGCCCGAAGTCCATCTGAATATGAACCAGTTGCGGATTTGGTATTCCATTTCCTCCGGATCGGGATTTTGGAGGCGGAGCACGCCGTTATCCTGAATGAAGAAGCGCGAGTTGAGCCAGTACGCCTGCGCTCCGACGATTTCGCCTATCTGCCCGTCCTGCAAACGCTTGATTGCCTCCTGATACCCGGGGTGGAAGCGGCGCTGTATGCCCGGGATTATCGTCAGGTTCTTCTTGTCCGCCAGATCCGCGATTTCAAGCATCTCGCGGCACTGCACTGGGTCGACGCACGCGGGCTTTTCGACAAACAGGTGTTTGCCGGCGTTGACGAATTCCCTGATGTGCAGAGGCCTGAACACGGGCGGAGTGGCGTGTATTATTATGTCTATATCCTCGCCGAGAATCTGCTTATAGGCGTCCCAGCCCGCGAAGCGGCGGCTCTCGGGCACATCTATTGCGTCTTTGCCGAATTTCTTGGCGTATTTTTCAAAAATCTTTATAGCCCTGTCGTTTCTGTCGGCAAACAGGTCGGCTATCGCGACGATTTTCACCGCCCCCTTCGCCGCCGTCAGCATGTCCGAAACGGCCCCTATGCCGCGGCCGCTGCAACCGACCAACCCGACTTTGAGCTGGCTTTTCTTCCCCACTTCCGCCGCCGAAAATTTCGGAAGCGCCGCGGCGGCCGACGCCACCGCGATGGATTTCATTGCGTCTCTTCTATCCATAATGTTTTCCCCTTGTATGTGTTAAACTTGCGCGTCAAAGGCGCGGTATGTTTTGAGAATTTCGGCGTCCTTTTCGGGCGTCTTGACAGTCTGTCCGTGTTCGAGCCCAATGAAACTGCGGTACCCCTTATCCCAAATTTTCTTGAATACGCCCGCGTAGTCTATTTCGCCGGAGCCGGGCTCGTTTCTGCCCGGGGCGTCGGCGACATGGAAGGAGACTATCGACTTCCAGACGTTCGGGTCGTCGAGCGACGATAGATTGCCCGCCTGCATGTATTCGTGGTAAATGTCGTAGAGTATGCCGCACGCGGGGCTGTCCACATCGCGCGCGATCCTCGCGGCGAGCGTGTTGTTGACGCAAAACACCCCGGGGTGGTCCTTGACGGTGTTGAGCGCCTCGATTTCCATCACGAACCCGCGCTTTTTGCAGATGTCGGCGCAGAACGACATGTTTTCTACAACGTTGTCGTACTGTTTGCGCCAGTCGAGCTTGCGGTCGAGCGCCCCGGGGCCTATGATCAGAATTTTGGAACCCACGCGCCCGAGAGCCCCGAAAGTGGTTTCGAGCTGCTCTTCAAGCATCGCGCGCAGGGCGGGTTTGTCCTCGGCTATCGAACCGTCCGCGCGCCTGACTTTGTTGGCGGTCATGGTGGGCACGTCCTTCTCGTTCATCGAGGAGAGCGAGCCGACTTCAAGCCCGAGCTCGCGCGCCTTTTCGCCGATCTGAATCTGTTTTTCGATTTCCGCGGACGAAAATTTCCTGGAATGATTTATGGGGCAGACGCCCTCGACCGCGAGCAATCCGCAGCCCTTGAAATACTCCATCAATTTTATCGGGTCGCGGCCGGCCGTCGGAACCCCGAATGAAAATCCGAGCCTCGGGGAGAATTTCATTTTGAATTTCTTTGCGTCCGCGCCGAACGAGGGCGCGGCAAAAAATCCGGCGCATGCGGCGGCGGAGAGGGTCTTTATGAAATCGCGTCTATGCATATCGGTTTTACTTTGAAGAAAGACGGCGGGAAACGCCGCCTCAAACGTTTGACCAAAATCTGAACGACAAATTCGGGCGTGTCAAACACAAATTCGCAAAAAAGCGCCGCCGCGAATCTTGCGTTTGAAATATCGGCGAAACTTGCCGGATAATTTACAAATTCCGCCGCAAAATATTTTCGGCGCGCGGGATTGCGCGGGCAAAGGTTCGCGGGCGGGGCTGGAAACTTTCGCCCGCAAGCGCTGGGAACATGCCGCGGAGCAGCCTCCGGAAAAATCGCTTGCGAAACTTCCGGCGGGCGGTAGCGTTTAACCCCGACAATGAAGAACGCCATTTTAGCAATGCTGGCTTTGTCCGCAGCCTCCATATTGTGCTCGTGCGAGAGCATGGGGTTCAGCTGCGGCGCGGTCGGCCCCGCCCTCACCCCCGATGTCGACGCGTCGACAACCGAGAGGACGTGGAGGAAAGCGCCGGATTCCAACCGCGAAATTCCGTCGGAGACGGAAATCGAAAATCCCCCCGCGTACAGATAGCCGGAAAAAATTTTCGCGCGCCCCGCTTTCGCGCCGCCTTTTAACGGGAGGCGGGAAATTCGTTTCGCGCGTCCGCGCTTGCGGCTCCGGGCGGCGGGGAAAAGGCGTTTTGGGAGCGCGCCCATATCCGTTCCGCCAAAAAAAGGCGGGATCGGGCAGATTTTTGAAAGCAATGCATATTTACGCGCCGCCGGATTTGCCGTAAAATCGCCTTCGAGAAAACCGATTAAAAACGAGGTAAAATATGAAGACGAGAAAACTGCGCGACATTGAAGTTTCCGCCATAGGAATGGGCTGCATGGGTTTTACCCACGGCTACGGGGCGGCTCCGTCCGAGGGCGAATCCATAAGGCTGATGCGAAAGGCGTTCGATTTGGGGTGCACGCTCTACGACACCGCCGAAGTCTATTCCGCCTACGCCAACGAGGAGCTCGTGGGCAAGGCGCTCAAACCGATAAGGGACAAGGTTACGCTTTCGAGCAAAGTCCACCCCGCGTTTCTGCCCGGGCAGGAAATTCCCGAGGGCAAATTGAGCCGCAGGGGCATACGGGCGGCGTTGGAGGGCTCGCTGCGCCGCCTGCAAACCGACCGGCTCGACCTGTACTACGTGCACCGCATTCCCGCGGGAACCGACATGGAGGCGCTCGCCGAAATCTTTGCGGAGCTCGCAAAAGAGGGGAAAATCCTCGCGTGGGGGCTTTCGGAGGCGACGGCGGAGCAGATACGCAAAGCCCACGCGGCATTCCCGCTCTCGGCGGTTCAAAGCGAATATTCTATGATGGAGCGCAAGTGGGAGAGGGAGGTCATACCCCTCTGCGGCGAGCTGCGCATAGGGTTTGTGGCGTATTCGCCCGTGGCGGGCGGGTTTTTGAGCGGAAAGTACGGCAGCGACGCCGTGTACGAAGGCGACGACGTGCGCAGGGTGATTTCCCGCTACGCAAAAGAGAACGTCGAAGCCAACGCGCCGCTGCTCGGCCTCCTGAGAAAGTACGCCGGCGAAAAGGGTGCGACGCCCGCGCAAATAGCCCTCGCGTGGATATTGCGCAAGGGCGGCTTCATAGTCCCCATTCCCGGGATGAGATCCGACGGGCGCATAGCCGAAAACCTCGGAGCGGCCGGAGCGGAACTTGGAGATGAAGAGTTCGCCGCCCTCGAATCGGAACTCGGCAAGATAAAAATCCACGGGGACCGCAGGGACGAGGACATCGCAAAATTGGGAACGATAGGCGGCAGTTCGGACGGCGAATAGCCAGCGGCGCGGACACCCGTTTGCGCGGGCGGCGCGCGCGGGTTGGGATAGAACCAAGCTCCTGCCGCCCCGCGCGTCCGCTGCGGATTTTGCGAAAGCGCGAACAGGGGCGGGTTTTGCGCAAGACGCCCGTTTCCGCCGCAAACCCTCATTTGCCGGACAAATTCCCCGCCCAAAATTGCGGAAAAAAAGTTTGCGCGCCCTCCGAATTTTTGGGAACATCGCCGCGAAATGGACTGCTTTCTGATAGACGGCTTCAACCTCGGGTTCCGTTGTTTTTACGCGATGCCCGACCTCTCGCGCTCGGACGGTTTCCCGACGGGGGCTTTGCACGCGTTTTTCCAGAGTCTCCTAAGGCTTTCCGCTATGGACGCCCCGCACGCGGGGGCGGTTTTCTTCGACAAAGGGGGATCTGCAAGGCACCGCAAAATATTCCCCGAATACAAGGCAAACCGCGAGGAAACTCCGGAAAATTTCAGGCGGCAGCTGCCCGCCATACGCGACCTCTGCGAACTCTTCGGGCACGAAACCGCATCGCAGGAGGGCGTCGAGGCCGACGACCTGCTCGCCAGCACCGTCGAAAAGTTGAAACCGCTCGGCGGAACAATAACCATCGTGAGCGCCGACAAGGACTTCGCGCAGCTCGTCTGCCCGCGCGTGAGGCAGCTGCTACCGCCCAATTCGCGAGACAAAAACTGGACGCCCCTCGACCCGATAGGGGTAAAATCGAAATTCGGCGTCCCGCCCGCGCAGATCCCCGCGTTTTTGGCGATTGTAGGGGACTCGGCGGACAATATCCCGGGAATCCCCGGGGCGGGGCCCAAGACCGCCGCAAAGTGGCTTAAAGACTACGGGGACATCGACGCGATAATCCGCAGGCACGACTGGCTCAAACCCGAAAAATTCAGAACCGTAATCAAGGAGAGCGAGGCGCTGTTGCGCAGGAATCTCGAGCTCGTGACGCTGAAAACCGACTTCGAGGTCGAACTGCCGTCGCAGAAGGCTCCGGACTTCCCCGAACTCGTAAAATTTCTCGAAGAGATGGAGATGAAGAAGTCGCTCGTCAACCTGCGCAAATTCGCGAAGGATTTTTACAATATCGACCTCTGACGGCGCGCCGCGCGCATTTCCGGCATTCAGGAAAATTGCGGAGGACTGCGAAAAACGCCGTAAAAAATGCGAAACGCCCGCCGCCGGCGAAAGCGCGCGCAAACCGGATCGTCTCCCTGCGGATTCCGCGCCCCCGCGCCCGCAATTTATTGCGCATTTTCGGGGCGTTCCCGCGCGTCCGAAAAGCTCCGCAACCGCCGATTTTGCGCCGCGCGGCTCCTCTTTTTGCGGGGAACCGCCAAATTGCCGAAACATTCCGGGCGGCAAATTCAGCAAAACGGCGCGCCTCCGCGCGCCGGCGGAACTTTTTGCGGAAGTTTTAAAGCCGGCGCATTTTGGCAAAAGCGCATTCCGCCGAAGCTCCGGCGAAAAATTTTTCGGGATTTGCCGATTACGAGTCGAGGCCTATGTCTATCCACTTGCTCGAATGCACGGGGGCTGCCGTAGAGATAAAATCCGCGCCGAGCTTCCCGAGCTCCCCGACGCTATCGAGCGTCACGCCTCCGGAAATCTCCGTCCACGCCCCGCCGCCGACGAGCCTTACGCCCTCGGCGATGTCGGCGTTTGAAAAGTTGTCGAACATTATGACGTCGGCGCCCGCATCGAGCACGGGCGGAATCTGGTCGAGCGCATCGACTTCCACCTCTATCGCGAACCCCGCGTTCTTTTCCCGCGCGATTCTCACGGCGCCGGCGAGGGCGTCGCCCTTTGAGGCGCCCGCCGCGGCGAGGTGGTTGTCTTTTAGCATTACGCGGTCGAACAGCCCTATCCTGTGGTTGTATCCGCCGCCGCACGCGAAGGCGTATTTTTCGAGAACGCGCAGCCCGGGCGTCGTCTTGCGCGTGTCGAGAAGCTTTGTGGGCGAGTCCCCGAGGGCGGCGACATACTTTGCCGTTTCCGTGGCTACCCCCGAGAGCCTTTGGAGAAAGTTGAGCATCACGCGCTCGGCCTGCAAAATCACGCGCGCCGGACCCTCTATCGTCCCGAGCGTCCCGCCCGCGGGAACCCTGTCTCCGTCTTTGGCCAGCGGCGCAAGCCTGCACCCGCAGTCGCCGGAGGCCTCCCCGTAGACTTTGAGCGCGATTCTCGCAAGCTCCATTCCGCAGACCGTCATATCGCGGCGGGCGCGCAGGCTCGCCTTAGTCTTGATCGACGGAGTGAGCGAGCGCGTCGTGATGTCGGCAGCGATTTTCGGGAGGACGGCGAGCCCCGCCCCCTCGATGTCCTCGGCGCGCGCCGCCTTTACGAGCCCCTCGACGTATTTTTCGTCGAGGTCTTCCCATTTGAGCCTGCGGACGAGATGGGATTCGTACTGCGAATTTTTCATGGCCTACTCCGTGAAGAACTCCCTGCTCGCGGCCGCCTGTATCGAGACGCACAGCGGCTTGCCCTCAATCCCCAGAAATTCCAGCTCGCACTCGCCGCCGGCGGATTCCATAAGCGAAAGCCCCGCCGCAATGTCCCACAGGTAGAGGCGGCTCTCCTTGTAGGCGTCCGCCCTGCCGGAGGCGACCCACGCCATCGCGAGCGCCGCGCTGCCGCACATGCGCACCTTTTTGAATTTTTGGAGCGACATTATGAAATGTTTGAGGTTTTTTTCGGAGTAGTCCGTAGCGCTCGGGAAGCCCGTCATGAGAACCGCCTGCGAGACTTCCCGCGCCCACGCCGGTTTTATCTCCGAGCCGTTGAGCGAAAGCGGAAGCCCCGCGCCGCCCGCGTAGAGCTCGCCGCGGGTGAAGTCGTTTATGGCGCCGACTATCGGCTTGCGCCCTTTCATCAGGGCTACGCTCACGCACACGCCCGGGATTCCGCGCAGATAGTTGTACGTGCCGTCGATGGGGTCCACTATCCAATAATAGGAGTCCGAAAACGCGAGCGATGCGTCGCCGCCGTTTTCCTCGCCTATCACCGGAATGCCGGTGGGCTCGAGCTTCTCGCGTATGAACATTTCGCTCTCGACGTCCTCCTGCAATTTGACGTCGTTGCCCGCGTCGGAGTTGACGCGGCGCTCGCGTATGGCGGAGAGCCTGTCGCCGGCGGCCTTCGCCACGGAGGAGGCTATTTTTAAAAACGCGGGTTTTTCCGACACTTCCATATCGTTTCCTTTCGGCTTGAAAAAAATGGTCGGCGCGCAATCGGCGCCGCTAAGCGGATTCCTCCGCGGCGCAAAGTTTCCTGATTTTCCCGAGGTCGAGCTTGCCGGAGCTCAACAGGGGTATCGAGTCGATTCTCACGAGATACTTGGGGATCCAGAGGTTCGGAAGTCCGGCTTCGGTAAGCAGCCGCCTGAGCTTGGACATCTCGACGTCGAAGGTGGACAGAAGCACGAGCGATTCCCCCTTCGCCACGTCGAGGCGGGATCCGACCGCTATCAGCGGAATTTCGGAGTCCTGTATTCCGAGCGCCTTGACTATCGACTCCTCGACGCTCATGTGCGGCACCATCTCGCCGCCGATTTTTGAGAAGCGCGAAATCCTGCCCTTTATGAATATGAAGCCGTCGTCGTCGAGCGCCGCCAGATCGCCAGTGTTCAGCCAGCCGTCGCGCAGCTTTTTTTTGTTTTCGTCGGGCTGGTTGAGGTATCCGCCGAATATGCTCGCTCCTTTGAGGCACAACAGCCCCGTCGAGCCTATGGGCAGAAATTCGCCCGTCTCGGGGTCGGCGACGGCGGCCATCATTCCCGGGAAGAGCTCGCCCACGGATTCCGGCTTCGTACGGCTCGGCTGGGGGCAAAGGCTGCCGCGTTTGAGGTTCGGCGGCAGGTTCACCGCAACTACCGGAGACGCCTCCGTCAGCCCGTAGCCCTCCCAATAATAAACGTCCGGAAATTTCCGCCGCCACATTTCCATGAAACCGTCCGGAGTTTTTTCCGCGCCGCCTATGACGCCGTGCATTTTAGGGAAATCCTCAGGCTTGCCCTTTTTGTAGTAAGAGCGCAGGAATGTCGGCGTGCTTATCATTATGGTCGAGCCCCCCTTGCGCGACGCGTCGAGGTTGGCCTGGACTTCGAGCGGGCTCTGAACCGCCACCGACTGCATTCCGTAGACGGAAGTCATCCACACCTGTATCGTCTGCCCGAAACTGTGGAAGAGCGGCAGATTCGCGTGCAGGCGCGTGTCTGCGTTTATTATTCCGATATTCCACATCTGCGCGCAGTTGGCCATTATGTTGCGGTGCGTCAGAACCGCCGCCTTGGGCATTCCCTCGGATCCGCTCGTAAATATTATGGAAGCCTCGCGGTCACCCCCATCGCGCGGAATTTTGTACATGCGCGACAATATCCAAAACGGCAGCAGCCGCACCGCCAGCAGCTTCATCGCGATGCGCTTCTTGCCGATTTCCTTCAAAATCTTTCCGATATCGTAAAAATTGTCCGTCCACGGATAGTCGGGCGAATGCGAGTCCACCTTTTCGCGGACTTTGTCGGAGCCTATCACCATGCGTACGTCCGCGCGCTCGAGGCACGCCTTTTCCGCCTCCGCGCCCATGGTGAAATTCAGGTTTACGCTGACTTTGCCCGCCATCTGAACCGCGAGGTTTACGGCGATTCCGGGCAGGCACGACGGCAGGGCGATTCCGATCCTGTCGTACTGCGCGAAGTTTTTTTGTATGTACTCTTTGAGGGCGAGCGCCATTGCGAGCATCGTCCCCCTGTCGACCCTCCTGCCGAGCGAATAGTCGTAGACGCATTCGCGGCGCGTGCGGGAACTGAGCGTGCGCATCGCGGCGTATCCGAGATTGAGCTTCAATATGCCGAGCCCGTTAAAATTTTCAAAGCCGCTGTCGACAATCCTGGAATCTATAATCTTCATCTTCCCGTGGTGGTAAAAATCGCGCCGGTTTTGCGAAACAAACGCTTGTTTACCATGTTTAAAAATTCTCCGCGCGCGTCAAGAAGCGATTTGCCGTTTTTGCGCACGGGAGGCGTTCGGCGCAAAAAATGCTTGTGCGGCGCGGAAGTTTGGCAAAATATACGCAAAGTGCGCGCCAATGCGCGAACCAGATTTCTAACAGACTAAGAGACCATGGCAGTTCCCCCATTCAAATACCAGAAGATGTTCCCGCTCGGCAAGGACGACACCCAGTACCGCCTGCTGACCAAAGACTATGTTTCGACCTCCGAATTTGAGGGCCGCAAGATTCTCAAAATCGACCCCGAGGGCCTCGCGGTTCTCGCCAGAAACGCCATGCGCGACGTTTCCTTCATGCTGAGGCCCGCGCACCTGAAAATGGTCGCCGCCATTCTCGAAGACCCGCAGGCGTCCGACAACGACAAGAGCGTGGCGCTGACAATGCTGCGCAACGCCGAAGTCGCCTCTAAGGGAAGGCTGCCGTTCTGCCAGGACACCGGAACGGCAACCATAATCGGCAAAAAGGGCCAGTCGGTCTGGACGAACGCCTGCGACGAGGAATACCTCTCCAAGGGAGTCTACGACTGCTATACCCAAGAGAATCTCCGCTACTCGCAAAACGCGCCGCTCAACATGTGGGACGAGGTAAACACGGGCTGCAACCTCCCCGCGCAGATAGACCTCTACGCCACCGATTCTGACAAGTACGAATTTCTCTTCGTGGCAAAGGGCGGGGGCTCGGCAAACAAAACCTACCTCTACCAGGAGACGAAAGCCATTATCACCCCCGAAAAGCTGATTCCCTTCATGGTCGAAAAGATGAAGAGTCTGGGAACCGCGGCGTGCCCGCCCTACCACATCGCGTGGGTCGTCGGCGGCACGAGCGCGGAAGCCTGCCTGAAAACCGTGAAGCTCGCGTCCGTAAAATATCTCGACGCCCTCCCGACCGAGGGCAACAAGCTCGGCCACGCCTTCCGCGACGTCGAGCTCGAAAAGCGACTCTTGGAGGAAACCCGCAAGCTCGGAATCGGCGCGCAGTTCGGCGGGGCGAACTTCGCCCTCGACGTGCGCGTGATCCGCATGCCGCGCCATGGCGCGAGCTGCCCGATAGGCCTCGGCGTATCGTGCTCCGCCGACAGAAACATGAAGGCGAAAATCGACGAGAACGGCATTTGGCTCGAACAGCTCGAACCCGACCCGGGCAGGTTCATTCCCGAAAAGTACCGCTCGGTTGACACCGGCGACGGGGCGGTGGACATCGACCTCAACCGCCCGATGCCCGAGATTCTCGCGGAACTCTCAAAATATCCGGTAAAGACGCGCCTGAAACTGCGCGGCACAATCATAGTCGCGCGCGACATCGCCCACGCGAAGCTCGCCGCGCGCCTGAGATCTGGCGAGCCGCTGCCGCAGTATTTCAAGGACCACCCCGTCTACTACGCCGGCCCCGCCAAGACGCCCGCCGGAATGCCCTCCGGCTCCTTCGGCCCCACGACCGCCGGCCGCATGGATCCCTACGTCGACCTCTTCCAATCGCACGGCGGCAGCATGGTGATGATCGCCAAGGGCAACCGCTCGCAAATAGTCACCGACTCCTGCAAGAAGCACGGCGGATTCTACCTCGGTTCCATAGGCGGCCCCGCCGCGATCCTCGCGCAGGACAACATCAAGAAAGTCGAACTCGTCGAATATCCCGAACTCGGAATGGAGGCCGTCTGGAAAATAGAAGTGGAAAACTTCCCCGCCTTCATTCTCGTGGACGACAAGGGCAACGACTTCTTCAAACAGCTCTGACGGGCGCGCGGCCATACGCGCCGCACCCCATCTGAGACAATCGGCAAGGCAATCCGCCCGCCTCAACAAAAAAACGAACCCCCTTTTGGAGGTTCGTTTTTTATTGGGAATGGGGAGGGGATAGAAGCATTGGCGAAGCCAATCTTCGCAAGGGCGCAGCCCCTCAATGGCCGGTACGCCCCATGCCCACACCTTGCGCCCGAACCTCTTTTATGGGAGGTTCGTTTTCTGTGGGGGAACGGGGAGGGGATAGAAGCATTGGCGAAGCCAATCTTCGTAAGGGCGCAGCCCTTCTATGGAAGTGCGCCTCGCACCCTTCTATGGCCGGCACGCCCCATGCCTGGCCGGCACGCCCCGTGCCCGCCTCGCGCCGCCCGAAACGGACGCAAAAAAAGCCGCAGTCCGTCGGGGGATTGCGGCTTTTTTATTCAGGCGTGGGTCGGAATCGAACCGACGGTCAAGCTTTTGCAGAGCCATGCCTTACCACTTGGCTACCACGCCGTAAATAAAGTTTTATTAAGCGAAAAAATTTTTGCCATTGCAAGCTTTTTTATTCCGTTTCCGGAAGACGGCGGAAATACCCGCACGTCGACGTGAAGGACGAGTTTGCGAGCGGAGAATGCCGTGGAATGATGGGAAACTACGGGGAAACAAAAGGATTCGGGGGAGAGATTCTGCTTTCGGATTTGAATTCGGAAACCTTTTGCGCCGACACCCTAAAATGAAATAAGGTTTGGAACGGCTTTCGCTCCGGCGAACCCCGCCAATATATTGCGAACGCGTCAAGCCGGAAATAAAAAGCCCTTGCAAAATACTTGCAAGGGTCTTGAAACGAGATTGCTACTTCATTTTCTTCACGCGGAGCGGACGCCGCCGTCGGAAGCGCCGAATGGATAGTACGGATAACCGTCAACTTCCATCGTGGCGGGGGCTGCGATGTCCACGGTGCATTCGCGTTTTTTTATCCTCTGTATGCAGGGAGGCATTTTTCAATCGGGCCGATTGCCGTATTTTGCGCGGGCTGTCTTAGAGTTGTGGAAACCATAGCGAAAGCAGCCCGCAATCATTCGATTCTTGCGGCGCCCCTCGACTGTCGGCAGAACTGGATGCGGACGATTTCATCGGGCAAGGAGCGGGTTCCGCCCAAATATCAGACGCTTTTTTCAAATTTTATTTCACTTGCCCAAAACCAAATCACGATACAACGCTTCCGGCAGACGGCGGAAATGCCTGTACGCCGGCGGGGAAATCGCGGTTGCCTGGCGCTGCTCGGCGAAAAGCGGCGGGATTTGAAAGGGGCGCGCTACTTTCCACCCTTGGCAAACACCGCAAAGCGCGCGCGCCGCGAGGCGTCCCGAAAAACTTCCGCACCCGCGAATCCGGCGTCCGCGCGCATTTCGGCGAGCTTTTCGGCGTGGCCGAGCCCGCATTCGAGCGCGAGAATCCCGCCGGCGTTCAGCCGGCCCGCCGCGCCGAACAGGATTTTCTTCAAGTCCGCCATTCCGCCGTCGGGCGAGACGAGCGCGCATATAGGGTCGTGCGAGCGCACTTCCGGCTCCGCCGCAGCGACCTCTTCCTCCGTGAGATACGGCGGGTTGGAAACTATCAGGTTGTAGCCTTTTCCCGCCCTTTCAAACCAGTCGGACTCCGCAAATTCGACGCGCGCGCCGTTCAAAGCCGCGTTTTCGCGGGCGAGGGAGAGGGCGTCCGCGCTCTTGTCCACAGCCTCCACGCGGGCGTTCGGGTAGCGCAGCGCAAGGGAGACGGCTATCGCGCCGCTGCCCGTCCCGAGGTCGAGAATTTCGAGCGGCGCGCCGCAGTCCGGGAAAAATTTTTCCGATATTATCTCGCAGAGTTCCTCGGTTTCGGAACGCGGAATCAGCGCGCGCGCGTCGCACTTTATCGAGGCTCCGAAAAACTCCTGCGAACCCAGTATGTGCTGCAAGGGCTCGCGCCTGCCCCTCCTACGCACGAGTTCGCGGACTTTCGCGAGCCTCTCTTCCGAGAGCGGCTCGTCGAAGCGCAGAAAGAGCTCGAGCCTCTTGCAGCCGAGCGCGTGCGCGAGCAGCAACTGCGCGTCGGTTTTGGGCGACGGCACGCCCTTCTGGGCGAAAAACGCCTCCGTTTTGGAGAGAATTTCGAGTACGGTCTGCACTTACTTTCCGTCGCCCTCTACGAGCTCGCGAATGCGCTGGGAGTAGTCGGCGTCTTCGAGGGAGCGCACCATCTCCTCGATTTCGCCGTCCATGAACTGCGGGAGAGAGTGGACGGTAAGCCCTATGCGGTGGTCGGTGATTCTGCTCTGCGGATAGTTGTAGGTGCGTATGCGCTCGGAGCGGTCGCCCGAGCCTATCTGCTGGCGGCGGCTCTGCGCGTACTTTTCGTGCTCCTCCTTCTGTTTGAGTTCGAGCAGGCGGGAGCGCAGCACTTTCAGCGCTTTCGTCTTGTTTTTGAGCTGCGAGCGCTCGTCGGCGCATTTGACTATCATGCCGGTTGGCTTGTGGAGAATCTGGACGGCGGAATCGGTGGTATTGACCCCCTGCCCGCCCGGGCCGCTCGCGCGGGCGATAGAAATCTCTATGTCCTGCGGCGGAATCTGGATGTCGACCTCTTCGGCCTCGGGGAGGACGGCGACGGTCGCTGCGGACGTGTGGATTCTGCCGCTCGCCTCGGTGACGGGCACGCGCTGCACGCGGTGCGTGCCGCTCTCGTATTTCATCGAGCGGTAGACGTCCTCGCCGGAGAGAAGAAAGCATATTTCCTTGAAGCCGCCCGCGGGGGACTCGCTGGAACTCAAATTTTCGACCTTCCAGCCCTTTGAGTCGGCGTACCTGCAATACATTCTGTACAGGTCTGCGGCGAACAGAGATGCCTCGTCGCCGCCCGTGCCCGCGCGGATCTCAACCACCGTGTTGCGCGAATCCGTCGGGTTCGGCGGAATCATCATGCGCAGGATTTCATTTTTCAGCGGCTCCACGGATGCCGAGAGCGACTCCATGTCCTCGCGCGCCATTTCGGCGAGCTCGGGGTCGGAGTTGTCCTCTACGATTTTGCGGTTTTCCGCTATCTGGGAAAAGACGTTTTCGAGCTTTTTGTAGGCGTCGCGGAGCTTGGACAGGTGCTGGTGCTCGCGCGACACGGCGCTCGCGGCGCGCTGGTCGCTGTAAAAATCCGGCTCCTCCATCTTTTTCGAGAGGGTGTCGAGGCGGATCAAAAAGGGTTCTATCGGCGGAATACCTTCCATTCGGACAATGATTGGAATAATCCGCGCGTATGCAATTTAAAATTTGCCGCGCCGCGGACAATTTTTCGGGCGGCGGCGCGCGCTACATCGGGAAGAAGAGCCCCCTGTTTACGGAGGCGAAAGACACGTCGAGGTCGGCGATTTTCCTGTCTCCCAAAAATACCGCGCGCGTCATCGGGAACTTGTACACGCCGTCCGCGTCCCCGTAGTCCGAAAAGGCGACCCGCATCTCCGAACCGCCCGCGGGAAAGGAAATACCCGAGAGCAGCCCCGATCCTCCGTCAAAAAAGAAAGTCGTCCTGTCGCCGTTTTCGAAAACCGCTTCGATGGCCGCCGCCTTTTTATCGAAAAATTCGCGGCTTCCGAGAAACTTGAATTCGGGCTTTCCCCTGCCCTCCGGAAGATCGGAGGCAAACGCCGACGGGAAGACGGCATCGTCCCACTCGGTCAGGGCGCGCAAAAGGGCGGCTTTATCGGCGTCCAATGCGGTTTTCCGCCCGCCGGTCCTGCCCTCTTCGAGCAGGAACGCCCCGCCGGCGGCGGGCAGCAGATAGGTCTTTTCATCGTCGCCGGAACCTATTTTGAGGAACGCGCCGGAACCGTACCTTTTTATGCAATAGAATTTTTTCGGCTGGCCGCCGCCCGCCATGTTTATCGAGCCCGTTATGATTATGTCGCGCAAACTTTCCAGCGTGAGAGGATTCGACAATTTGGAATAAAACTTTCCCGCAACCTCCGTCACTTCGTCGGAAGAAAAGCGCAAAATCATTCCCGCAGATTCGCGCGGGCGGGCGGAGGCGTCCTCACGGGAAAGAATCGACGCGGCGTAGGGATTGCTCTTAAAGGCGTAGAAAATGCCAACGCACAAACCGGCAAACACCGCGGCGGCAAGCGCAAACCGGAAGCATTTCAACGCGTTAGTTCCACCGGAACGCCTGTCGTTGGGCGCCGCTTTTGCCGGAGCCGCGCGCCTGAAATCTGCGGCCTTTACAAAAGGCTTCGGCTGGGGCAGGTTCGCCGCGGGCCGGATTTCCGGAGGGGCCGGCGGCGAAACGGAAGCGTCGCGCTCGGCTCCGGCTACGGATTCCCCCGAGTCCGCCGGATCTCCCTCGACTTCCTCTATGATTTCCTCCTCTATTACAAACCCCGGCGGCGGGGGCGGCGCGAACCTCCCGAACGGCGGCCTCGGCGCGCCGCTCGGCGGAAACGGCGGGCGGACGATTTCCTCGTATACGATTTCCTCGTCTTGCCCGCCGCCGGATTTGCCGGATTGCGGAAAATTTCTCATATGCGGTAGGAATATTCTTCTGACGCCCGAAAAGATGTCAATATATTCCGCAACGCTTTATCGGCGCAAATGCAAATATCCGCCCCGAAAGCGGCGGCGGCGCGGGGCGTTCCGGAAGCGGAGCCGGATAGCACCAGAGGCGCCATGCCGATGCGCGGGCGGGCGGAAACGGTTCCGTACGCGCGGATTGCGCACCGGAATTCCGCGCGGCCCCAAACCAATGGCGCGCCGGCGCAATCGAGACAAAAAAACGAACCCTTTTCGGAGGTTCGCCTTTATTCGGGCCGGCAGGAGAACAAAAATCGGCGCAACCGGTCCACGCAAAGAACTTTTGATTTCTATGAAAGAATCAACTTTCTGCGGAGACGGGAGCGCGCAATAACCGCAACGGGAAAGCCGTTCCACAAAGGCGGCCTTCTATCGGCAGCGAGCGCCGGCACCGCCGCCTTTTACGGCCGGCGCGCCTTGCGCTGCCGCCGCCCAAGGTCAATGTGTCCGGAGATAGTCCACGCACGCCCTTATCGTGGGCAGCGGGTCGGAGGGTATATTTTCGTTTTCGAGCGTGAGGAAGCCGTCGAACCCCTGCCTGTCAAGCTCCGCGAGAATGCCTTTCATGTCGAAAGCCCCCGTGCCGAGCACTACGCACTGGTTTTTTGGAACGCCGAATTCCTTCTGGTCCTTGAAGTGCAGCGACGCAAATTTGCCCTCGAGTTTTTTCAGCGCCCCGATTGGCTCTATGGCGCATAGCGACCAGTGGCCGATGTCGGGGTTGGCGCTGACGTTTTCGTATCCGGACGAATATTTCGCGAGGGTGTCCGGATCCCAATACTGGTTGCGGCTCGTCATCGAATGGTGGTGCACGCACATCTTAATGCCGTGCTTTTTGCCGACCCTGTCCCATATCGGGAAGCGCGCGACGGGGTTTTCGGAGAGCACCCTTTCCGCGCCCAACTCTTTGGCGAATTTGCAGACTGCCTCTATGTCCTTTTCGGTCTTGGTGGAGTCGTTGCCGACGACGCCGAAAGCGACCATTTTCAGCCCCGAGTCCGCGAAAAGCTTTTTCATGTATTCGCGCGCCTCCTTTGGCATTCCGGGACCCACCTTTACGTTAGGGAACTTGTCGCTGAGCGTCTGCCCGGGATAACACTCCACCCCGTCAATCGGAAGCGTTTTGAGCATATCGAGGGTCTTTTCGAGCGTGAAATTGCGGAACGTGTAGGTCTGCACCGCGATTTTGCGGTGTTTTTGCGCCGCGGGCGCGGCGAGCGGCATGGCGAGCGCCGCCGCGAGTGAAAGCAATATCGCAAGTTTTTTCATGTCTTTAAAAATGTTGAATGTTAAAACACTGTCAGTGCGAGCGCAAGTATTCGACGCACTTCTTGATTTGCGGGAGATTGTTGTCCCAATCCGCCTCGTACTCTATCACGAGAAAGCCGCCGTAGCCCTGCCTGTCGAGCTCCGCAAGCATTCTGCCGACCCCGAGTTCCCCCTCGCCGAGCGGCACGCACTGGTTGCGCGGGTTGCCGAACTCCCTCTGGTCTTTGAAGTGTATGGAGCCTATTTCGCCCTCGAGGATTTTCAGGTTCCCGACTGGGTCGATTCCGCAGCGGCTCAAATGCCCGACGTCCGGATTCGCCTTCACGTTATCGTAGCGCGAGACATACCTCTTTACGAGATCTGCGTCGTAGTACTGGTTCGCGCTGTCTTTGGCGTGGTGGTGCACGCACATCGTCACGCCGTACTTTTTGCCGACCCTGTCCCAAATCTCCCACGACGCAACCGGATCCTCGGTGAGCACGCGGGTTATGCCCAGCTCTTTGGCAAATTTGCAAATGGCCTCTATGTTCTTTTCGCTCCCCCCGCCAGTGACGCCGAAGCTCACGGGCTTTATCCCCGCGTCTTTGAGGATTTGTTTGAGGTACGCCATCTGCTCTGCGTTCAGCGACGGGCCGACCTTGGCGTCCGGATACTTGCCCCCGAGCTTCTGCCCGGGGAACAGCTCTATGCCGTCGATATCCGCGCCCTTGAGCTTTTCGAGCGCCTGGACGAGCGTACCCTTGTGCATCGAATACGCCTGAACCGCCACGCTGCGGTGTTTGGGGCGCACGCAGTCGCCGCCGTCCGAGAGCGCGCACCCGCCAAGCGCGAGCGCCGCAAAAACCGATAAAATTATGCGTTTCATAAAAAACCTATATCCGCCAGTCCCACATCTATGCAAGAAAATTCGCGGGGATTCCCCGGGGGGGGGGGGGGCCGCCGAAAACCCGCGGCCCCCTTCAAAAAAAAATTGCATTGCGGGGCAAGATGAGAGATACTCGGATTTTAAACAACCAAACCAATCCAAAAACGCATTATACATATTATGAACAGAAGAGATTTCACCAAGACCGCCGTCGCCGCCATCTGCGGAGCGGCAGCAGCCCCCGCCGCAACCTTCGCCCAAACGGGAGGGAAGGATCCCGCGTTCAAGTGCAAATTCGCCCCGAACCTCGGCCAAATGCGCGAAACATGCAAAGGCATGTCGCCCGAAGACAAAATCCGTTATTTCTACGACAGGGGTTTTAGGGCTCTTGAAGACAACGGTATGCCCGGCCGCCCGCGCGAGGTCCAGGACGCCATCGCCAAGACCATGGAAAAGCTCGGCATGGAAATGGGGGTGTTCGTAGCCCACGCCGAATGGGGCAACGCCTCCATGACCGGAAACCGCCTCGATATGAAAAAGCGCCAGCGCGACCCGCAGGCCTGCCGCGAATACTGGGCCGACAAAATGAAGAACGTCTGCGAGCTCGCCAAGAGGGTCAACGCCAAGTGGTGCACGGTGGTTCCCGGGCTCGAAGACCCGAGCCTTGAATACGAATACCAGTTCGCCAATGTCGCCGACCACTTGAAGCGCATATGCGAAGTTCTCGAAAAGAACAACGGGCCTACGATAGTCCTCGAACCCCTCAACATAAAGAACCACCCGAGCCTTTGGCTGAAACGCATTCCGCAGGCGTACGCGCTGTGCAAGGCGGTCGGCAGCAAGCACTGCAAGATTCTCGACGACCTCTACCACCAGCAGATCACCGAAGGGTGCCTGATTCCCAATATGGACGAAGCGTGGGACGAAATAGCGTACTTCCAGGTCGGCGACGTGCCCGGGCGAAACGAACCCACGACCGGCGAAATCAACTACAAAAACGTATTTAAGCACATCTGGGACAAGGGATACCGCGGAATAATAGGCATGGAGCACGGACAGAGCGACTGGTCGAAAGCCGGCGACGAAAAGCTCGTGGCCGCCTACCGCTCCGTCGACCTCTAATCCGGCGGGCAAAAGGGAGGGGGTTGACGCCCCGTATGAGGGAGTCCGCCACCGGTCGCGTCCGCCGGTACGTTCCCGCCGGCGGACCCTTTCAAATTGAACTCGCCCGCATGGCGGCGCTCGTCCCGAACGACGGCGCCGCTTTCGTTTTTCCGCTGCGCTTGGGGTCTTTTACCCGTGGCGATAGCGCTGTTATTGCGGCGCATATCATATGCCGCCGCAATTCATTCCCGCAAAAGTTCCGTTGCGCGGACTTTTGCGTTTTCCAATGAATGTAGCCTATCCCCCGAAAACCAATGGGGAATCGGGAGAGGATAGGCTATTTCAGCCTTCGGGAACGGGAAACGATATTGTCGTCAAAAAAGGGATAGGCGCATTTTGCGTTGCCAATCGCCGCATAAGCGAAACCCCTGCATGGAGGCGACAGCCCGCACCCGTGCACGAGAAAATACCATTGGCAACTTTACTGCGGAAAATATTTCCGATAGCGGTGGTTTTACGGATTTTGGCGCGTCCGCACAGTATTTGGGAAGGCGGGCGATACGGACAGTTCGGCGTTTTTCGCTCTCGACATGGGTGGACAACAGAACGTATATTTTTGTAAAGCGTTTGCGTTATGAAAAAATTGGGATTGTCGTTTAAGATTTTTACGCCGGTTTTAGTTTGGGCGTGCTTGGCGGCTCTGTGTTTCTCAAATGAAAAGCCGCAGGATTTGATGGTAAGATTGTCGAAAATCGAAGTGCTGATGGAGGACCTGGAAGCGTACAACGCCCTCTTGAAAGAGGAAATTCTCGCGTCCGTCAAGTTGGAGCCCGGGGTGCTCGCGCTTTATGCCGTCTGCGATAAAGACGCCCCGAACAGAATCACGATACTCGAGATTTACGAAAACGAAGCCGCATACAAAAAACATATCGAAAGCCCGCACTTCCAAAAATACAAGTCCGGAACCTTGAAAATGGTGAAGTCTCTGGAACTTAAAGACGTGTCCGCGCTGATTCCGGATATGAAGATAAAGTGAGCGCGCCGCGGATTGGAGGCAGTACCGATAAGGCGCATTTTTCGCGCGCTGTCGGCGCACATGGCGTGTCCGGGAAATCGGCGCTGTCCGGTTTTTAAAAAAGAAACGCCCTCAACTTTTGATATTGACCAAAAAACCGCAATCCATCGGGAATGCGGTTTTCAAATATACTTGCGGCGATATTTCCCGTTCTCTTTATACGGGCGCATAACCGTCTTTGCCGTTGAGCCTGCATTTTGCGGCTTTCATATATCGCAAATCTATCGAAAATTTTTATCCTCCCAAAACAAGCTTTTTCCGTTCATTCGGCGCAAATTCAATTCTTTTCAAATCCGCTTAAATTCGCTTTAACATATTGGCATTCGCCAACAAAAAACCGCAATCCCCAAGAGGAATGCGGCTTTCAAATGGGTGCAGGGAGTGGATTTGAACCACTGACCTTCAGGTTATGAGCCTGACGAGCTACCATGCTGCTCCACCCTGCGTCAATTTTTAAAGTTGGAAGTAAATTTCCGCCGCGGCGAGATTGCAAGAAAAAAAATTCGTTTTGCGGATTTTTCCGTTTTTTTCGGATTTTGCCGCGCCGGCGGCCTATTCCGACCCGCTCCTAAAACGGCGGGAAAAACCGCTTCTTAAAAGCGTTTACGTTCGTGCGCGTTTCAAAAATCTTGAAAATTTCCGCACATACCGCGGCGTCTTCAAAGGCGTCATGGTGCCTGAACCCTCCAATGCCGAGAGCCTGGGCAAGCTCGTCGAGACGGTTGCCGCCGCGCCCCCGCAGCCGGCGGCTGATGGAAAGCGTGCATATGTAGTCGAATTCTCCGGCGTCGGGAGGCCTGTATTCCGCGAGCGCCGCGCGCAGGCATGATATGTCGAACCCCGCATTGTGCGCCACGACATTGTCGGACAGAAACGGCCTCATTTTTCGCCAGACCTCCGGAAAGGTAGGCGCACCGCGCACATCGTCGGGCGTTATACCGTGCACGTTCATGCACCGCCAATCGAAATGCGCCCGGGGATCGACAAGAGTGTTTAGCGTGGCGACCGTCTTTCCGTTCTCGACGCGCACGAGCCCAACCGCGCATATCGAACCGCGCGCACAGTTTGCCGTTTCAAAGTCTATGGCGGTAAAATCCATTTGAAATTAATAATTTTACTCTCCCGCTCCCAAGTCAACAAATTTGGCACCATTGACAAACACGAGGCGCGGGCACGGAGCTGCCAGCCAGGCGCAAGGTGCACCAGCCATTGAAGGGTACGAGGCGCACTTCCATTGAAGGGTGCGAGGCGCACTTCCATTGAAGGGGCTGACGCCCCTTACGAAGATTGGCTTCGCCAATGCTTCTATCCCTCCTCAATCCTAACAAAAAACGAACCTCCCATAAAAGAGGTTCGTACACGCTTCCGGAGTTCGTTCTGAAAAACCTCGGGTTCCCGATTTGGCGCAATGAAAACGAAAGCTTATTTTATCCGAAGCGCAGCGAGGTTATAAAATAAGGCTTTCGGGAAGGATAAAATGCGGCAGCATTTTACCCCGCAGGGGTGAGAACAGCGCGGATTGCGCGCAGCGCAACCAAGCGAGCGAATCCATTTTGGATGAAGAGCGAGGGCGGCACGGGCCGCCAGCCATGGAAGGGGCAAAGCCCCTTACGCCCATTGCTTCGCAATAGGGCTATCCCCACTTAATCCCCATGCAAAACGGGAGCGTACATTAGTACGTGATCAGTGGCGGCTTTCCACGAAACGCAGCTATTCGCCAAAAGCATTACGCCAAATCAAGGGCGGAGTCGAGCGCCGTGATAATATCGTCTATGTGTTCTATGCCTATCGACAGCCGTATCAAATCCGGCGTCAGTCCCGCCGCCCTCTGCGCCTCCTCGCCGAGCTGCGAATGCGATGTGCTTGCCGGGTGCAGAATCAGGCTCTTTGCGTCTCCCACATTCGCGAGATTGCTGAAAAGCTTTATCCCGTCCACGATTTTCACCGCCGCGTCGTATCCGCCTTTCGCACCGAATACGACCATTCCTCCGAATCCGTTTTTGAGGTATTTTTTTGCGAGGGCGTTTGACGGGTCGTCCTCCAACCCCGGGTAGCGCACCCACGCGACTTTCGGGTGGGATTTCAGAAATTCCGCGACTTTCAAGGCGTTAGAGCTGTGCCGCTCTATTCGCAGGGGAAGGCTCTCCGTCCCCTGCAAGAATATCCACGCTGCGTCGGGCGAGAGCGTCGGCCCAAGGTTCCGCAGCCCAACGGTGCGCAGGCGCAGAATGAACGCGAGAGCATTTAAGTCGCCGAGGTCGCGCGCGAACCTCAGCCCGTGGTATCCCCCGTCGGGCTCGTTGTAGAGCGCGAATTTCGGGTCGCTCCAATCGAATTTGCCGGCGTCTATCACCGCCCCCCCGATGGCGGTTCCGTGCCCGCCTATCCACTTGGAGAGCGAGTGTATCACGATGTCCGCGCCGTGCTCTATCGGCCTCAAAAGGGTGGGCGGAGTGAAGGTGGAATCCACTATCAGCGGCAGATGGTGCCGTCCCGCGATTTTGGAGTATTCCTCTATGTCGGCGACGTCGAGAACCGGATTGCCGACCGTCTCTATATATATGGCGCGCGTGCGGTCGTTTATCGCGGCTTCGGTTGCGGCGAAGTCGTTGACTTTTGCGAAGCGCGTCTTGATTCCGTACTGCGGGAGAATCGCGTCGAACTGGGTGTAGGTGCCGCCGTACAGATTGTTCGCGCTCACGAGTTCGTCTCCGGCGCGCAATATGTTGAGAACGGTGAACGCTATGGCGGCAGTGCCCGAGGATACCGTGAGCGCGGCGGCCCCCTTGTCGAGCGCGGCGAGGCGCTTTTCGAGCACGTCGTTTGTGGGGTTCATGAGGCGCGCGTAGATGTTGCCGCTCTCTTTCAGGGCGAAGAGGTCGGCTCCGTGTTTGGCGCTCTTGAAGTTGTAGGCGGTCGTCCTGTAAACGGGAACGGCGCGCGCGAGTGTCGCCGGGTCGGGAACTTGTCCCGCATGAACGGCGAGGGTTTCGTGTCTGTATTCCATTTTAATTTCCTTAATTTTCGTTTTCTATTTTTTTTCGCGCGGGGGTTTTGCTCCCGGCGGAAGAGGGCGCGCGGATTGGAATCCCGACCTTCTTCCGCGCGGCAATGCGGCGCGGATATTTAGGCGATGCTATTCGTAGAGCCAGGTTGACAGGTATCTCGACCCCGAGTCGGGTATGAGAACCACTATTTTCTTGCCGGCGTTCTCGGGGCGTTTCCCTATTTGCAGGGCGGCGTAGAGGGCGGCGCCCGACGATATGCCCGCGAGAATCCCCTCCCTTTTTGCGAGGTTCCGCGCGGCGTCCCCCGCCTCTTCCGCAGTCACTTTGAAAACTTCGTCGACGACCTCCGGCAGGTAGATGCCCGGCACGAATCCCGCCCCGATGCCTTGGAGCTTGTGCGGCCCGGGCTTGCCCCCCGAGAGCACCGGCGAGTCCGCCGGTTCCACCGCGACTATTTTCACTTCCGGATTGAACTGTTTTAAGGCCTTGCCGACGCCGCTTACCGTGCCGCCGGTTCCGACGCCCGCCACGAATATGTCGACCTGCCCATCAGTGTCCCTCCAAATTTCGGGGCCGGTCGTCTTCTCGTGGATCTCGCGGTTTGAGGGGTTTTCAAACTGCTGCGGAATGAACGAGCCCGGAATCTGCCTGCAAAGTTCCTCCGCGCGCTCTATCGCGCCCTTCATTCCCTTGGCGCCGTCGGTGAGTTCCACCTGCGCCCCGTAGGCCTTGAAAAACTTGCGGCGCTCCACGCTCATGGTGTCGGGCATGACGAGGATTACCTTGTAGCCCTCCACAGCCCCGACCATCGCGAGCCCTATGCCCGTATTGCCGCTCGTGGGCTCTATTATTGTAGAACCGGGCTTTAAGACGCCGCGTTTTTTGGCGGCCTCCACCATGGAGAGGGCGGCGCGGTCTTTTACGGAACCCGAAGGGTTGAACTCTTCGAGTTTCAGAATTATGTCGGCGCGCGTGTCGTTTATTTTCGAGAGGCGCACGAGCGGCGTGCCGCCTATCAGTTCCTTTACGGATGATTTTATGTCCATTGTTTTTTCCTCTTTTCCAAATTTATTATGCGCGCATTCTCCGGCGCGTTTTCGGGCTTGTCAAGTAAAAATCTACTAAAATGGTAGTTTTTTTTGAGGGAGGGATTTTCCCATTAAAAGATAAAAAAATATTTCCTTTAACCCCATACTGTTGCGGGCAATCCCCCAAAATTCCGCTAAATGCGCGCCGCGCGCGACCGATTTAAAATAAAAATCAGTTTTCTGCATTACACCCGATCGAGGGGGACATTCAAAACGTTAACCTGAAAGGCGGCGTCGAAGAGTTCCATGCGGGCTTCCCGACGGGTTTCCGCGCAATTTTTTTCGGGCCTCGCGCCGGCCCATGCGCCTTTGCGGCGCGCCCCGCTTGCACACGGAACTTTGCGCGCCGAAAATTCCCATGCGCGAAAATATTTTGATAAGAATCGGAACCGATTCGGAATTCGATGCGATTTACGAGGATATGAAACTCCAATTTCCGCCGGAGGAGCTGAAACCCAAATCGGCTTTCAAAAAAATGTTCCGCACGCGGCTGACCAAGCTGATGGTCGCCGTTGTCGGCGGGAAAATTGCCGGATATTTCATATTCCACAAGGCGGGCGACATCGCCATGCTCGACCACATCGCCGTCTTGAAGCCGATGCAGTCCAAGGGCATAGGCTCGTTTATGATTGGCGCCATAAGCGGCCACTACTCCGACTTGAAGGGAATGTTCCTCGAAGTCGAACCCGCCGACCCGCGCAAGCCTGACACGCTAAGGCGCGCGCGCTTCTACGAAAAATGCGGCCTCTACCGCGTGCCCGTAAACTATCTGATGCCCGCGCCGAACGGCCGAACCGTGCGAATGGACGTGTGGTTTCTGAACAGCGGCTCCTTCGGCGGCAGGATTTCGCCGGAAGAGGTAAAAAGCGCGATAAGGCGCGTTTTCCCCCACGTCTACGGAGTGTTCGGGAGCATGGGGGAATCGCTCGCGCGGCTCGACGACGAACCCGCCCTGGCGGAGGAAGCCGGCGCATAAAATTCTTGCAAGCGCGCGCGCGATTGTCGAATATCGCCCCCATGCAAAATTTTTCAGGAGTTTGGACGGCGCTCGTCACGCCGATGACCCCCGATGGCGTTGATTACGACGGGCTCGGGAGGCTTGTGGAATCGCAGATAGAGGGGGGAGTCCGCGGCCTCGTCGCCGTGGGGACTACCGGAGAGAGCCCGACCCTCGACGCCGCCGAGCACATCGACGTCATAAAGTTCGTCATAAAAACGGCGGGCGGGCGCGTGCCCGTGTTCGCTGGGACGGGCTCAAACTGCACGCGCGAGGCCGTAGCCCTCACCGAAGAGGCCGACGCCGCGGGCGCCGACGGCTTTCTGGTCGTCGCCCCCTACTACAACAAGCCTTCGCAAGAGGGGGTTTTTCTCCACATGTCGGAGCTCGCCAAGCGCACCGAAAAGCCGATAATGCTCTATTCGATTCCCGGCAGGTGCGGCATAGAAATTTCAAACGACACCGTTTTGCGCCTCAGGGATAGGCACGAAAACTTCTGCGTGCTCAAAGAGGCGGGCGGCAAGGTTGAGAAGGTCGCGGATCTCCATGCGCGCGCGGGGGACGCCATAGACATATTGAGCGGCGACGACGGACTCACGGTGGACTTCATGCGCGCGGGCGCAAGGGGCGTCGTGAGCGTCGCCTCAAACCTCGTCCCGCGGGCGATGTCGGAGCTCGCCGGCTCGGCCCTTGCGGGCGACTGGCAAAAGGCGGAGGCCGCGAACGAAAAGATGCGCGGCTTCTTCAAGGCTCTCTTCATAGAGCCCAATCCGGTGCCGGCAAAGGCGGCGATGAAGATGGCGGGGCTGATAAAAGACGATTTCGTGCGCCTGCCGCTCTGCGCCATGCGCCCCGAAAACGCCGAAATTTTAAAGCGCGAAATGCTCGCCGCGGGAGTTTTATAGCCATGTCCGTAAAAATCCTGCTGAATGGCTCCAACGGGAGAATGGGACGCGCCATAGCCGAGGCTGCCCCCGCGTGCGGCTGCGAAATATCCGCCGCCTGCGACGTAGGCTCGAATCCCGCCGACTTCATTTCGGGCTGCGACGTCGCGGTCGACTTCTCTTTCCGCGAGGCAACCCCCGCGCTCGCCGAACTCTGCGCGAAGAACGGCAAGCCGCTCGTAATAGGCACGACGGGCCACACGCCCGAACAGCGCGTGCAAATTCTCGAATGCGCTAAGTCCGTCCCGATAGTCTGGGCGGGCAACTATTCGCTCGGCGTCAACCTGCTCAACCGCTTGACGAAAATCGCGGCCTCAATCCTCGACAATTCATATGATGTGGAAATCGTGGAAATGCACCACCGCCACAAAAAGGACGCGCCGAGCGGAACCGCGCAGAAATTGAAGGAAATCGTCTGCGCCGAGCGCGGCGCCGGCGAGGAATCCGTCGTATACGGCAGGCACGGGCAGGTGGGCGAACGCCCCGCGGGCGAGATAGGCGTGCACGCGCTGCGCGGCGGCAGCGTCGTGGGCGACCACACCGTGATTTTTGCGGCGGACGGCGAAAGGCTCGAGCTCTCGCACAAGGCGGCGGACAGAAAAGTTTTCGCGCAGGGCGCGCTGAGAGCCGCCAAGTGGCTTGCGGTGTCGGGACGCAAACCGGGCGTGTACGGCATGGAGGAAGTCCTCTTCGGCTGACGCGCGGAAGGACGCAATCCTATTTTGCGCGCGATAATTTGATTTTGCATAGCCGCCCGCCATTTTCGGCGGGCGTTTTTTTGCAAAAATTTTTTTCGTATTTTTACGCGCGCGTTTTTCATTTGCCGCGCCGGGATGCGTGGCATCTCGCAGTGGATGGGAAAGGACGCCTTCGGAGCAAAAATTTAAACTCAGCCCGCAATCCCGACTTCCCGCCGCGCTTTCGGCATGCTGTTTTTGCGCGCCGGCGGAATCCGCGCTTTTGCCTATATGCGAGCGGAGGAGAATTTCAGGCCGATAGAGATAATCAAACTTCCCATATTTTTTCGGGCAAGAAAGAGTCGGAGGCGCGGAAGAAAGCACGCGGTTCAAAGCGGAAATGCGCCGCCATATCGGGAATTTGCGAGACTGCGGCGGCGGCCGGCGGGCGCATTGCGCGTACGGCGGGCGTTTTCGTCAGGGAACGGCGATACGCCGGATTTCCCGTATTTCCTGCGGCTTCGAAAAGGCTGAGGTTAATGGGGAAATAGCGCCGGCGTTGCGGGAAATGCGCCGCCGCTGCGGAAACTTGCCGAGTTTCCGGTCATGCGGTGGAAACGGGTTTGGAGCGAGCCGACATGCCGTAAATTTTTGAAAAGCGGCGGCCGAACCATTCGAAAAATCCGTTTTATAACAGCCACGAAAAACGGACGGGAGAGGGCTATTGCACGTTTTAACTGTCTAATAAAATTTTCCCTCCGTAAGCTTGACATTTTTAAAAATAGGTTCCATAAATACTAAAAGTTATTCAAGAATACCAATCGGGATAGAAATATATGAAAACATCAAAAACTCCGTCTCCGGAATCCTTTTCCAAGATTCCGCGTATCCTTTCGGCCGCGGCGTTTGCCGCCGCTTTTTTATTTTTCGCGCCGGCTTTCGCCCAGGGCATCGAAAACATTTACTTTAACGGCATTTCTTCGTCCGCGGAATCGGCCTACCTGAACGAACCGTCAAACTGGTATGCGGACCCCGATAGGACACAACCTTTTGAAGGTTCCCTCGACGGAGCCAATTACGGCAAGTACGACGCATACGTGTCGTTCTCGAAAGGGCAACTTCCCATATTGACTTCCCTGCGCGACGGCAGCGTCACAGACTTGCGCAATTTGAATTACTCGGTATCCGGCATAAATGGGAGAAACGATATTTTGACCTTTGGGGGTTCCAAGATTTTGAGAACTTACGGAGACTGGAATTTAAGCCTGAAACTCGACCCGGCCGCCGCCAATGAAAGTGTCGTCAGCGTCGGCATGTGGGAATATGCAAAAGCCGACATAAGGGGGGACTGGAATATAAATGTCGATAAAAACGGCGCATCGGGCTGGTTCGGATTGCGGATTTACGACAGAGATTCCAACAGGCCCGCAAGCTTTCTCGTGCACGGAAATGTCGTCGTATCGTCCGGAAACGACAGAGAGTTGATTTTATATACGGAAAACAATTCTTTTCTCGTCGAAGGGGCGGTGGATCTCAACGGGAATTGTTGGGGAATTGCCGCAAATAATACCGGTCTGTCCCGCAGTATCGGAGGTCTCGGCGACGCCGACGGGAACGGGAAGGGACACGGCAAGCTGTACATGCTAAACACCAGCGCAGACAGCGAAGCTACGATAAATTTCACAAATTCCGAAGCCTGCGATTTTTCAGGCGCATTCCAAGCGAAGGCGGACAACGGGTACAAAGCCCTTCTCAATTTGGCCATGATGGCCTCCGACTCCCGAAACGGCAGACAGATTTTGCGGTTTTCCAAAATGGGGACCTCATGGCCGAACAGAACCTCCGTCACCGACGCGGACATAAACAATGTGGAAGTAAACAGCGGCAGGCTCGACATCGGAATGTACGACGGAATGAAGGGCGACAACCTCGGCATCTACGGATACAGCGGC